>Ga0209515_10001224_pt1 | contig 44014 bp, 45 predicted proteins | sample Subgroupgradi54m_FD_187454 | JGI IMG/M metagenome (GOLD analysis project Ga0209515, IMG submission 187454) | Subsurface groundwater microbial communities from S. Glens Falls, New York, USA - GMW60B uncontaminated upgradient, 5.4 m (SPAdes)... ... | reverse complement strand
GCGCTCCTTACTCGTCGCGCCAGCAGTCTGGCCGGGTCCCGCTTGTCTTTCCTCACCGTTTGGTCGAAAATAGGTTCGTATTTGGTCCGACAAGCGGAGTCTTCATCTGTTCATTCTCTGTTTAGAAGGACGACACGGCCGGGACTCGAAGAGAGCCGCGACCGGCCGCGAAAGCGGCCCGCCCAGGCGACGGCGCCGAACAGAAGCCGTCGCAATCCTCTGGAGCGGCGAATGGCCGACCCGTAAGCCCGCGAAGCGGGCTGGAGGGCGCCGAGTCCTGGCCGGGGAACTTCCTTAATCGTTCCGGCGGTATAATGGCCCCATTTCTTAAATGCTGATGGGGCGTTTTACTTTTAATCTGTCCCCTCGGAACCCGGTACCGTTTCCACACAGTCGGCGTGGGGGCGCGGGGGCGGGGTCGGCAGGAGGGCGCGAGTAAACCGGCGAGCCCCACGGGCGCCCCCAAGATCCAGTAACTCAGAGGAGTTCGAGAGGGGGCCTCACCAGCTCGGCCCCCCTGCTAATCGGCGCTCCTTATTCGTCGCGCCAGCAGACTGGCCGGGGTTCCCGCTTGTCTTTCGGAGCCGTTTGATTGAAAATACGTTCGGAGTTCGTCCGACAAGCGGAGCCACTTAGGTTCACGAGAGGCGGTCTCTTTTTGACCGCCTCTTTTTATTAATAGATTGTATATACAAAAATGTTATAATTAGGTTGGTTATGAAAGAGACCCGATGGAACTTGCTGAAGAGTGAACGGCTAAAGAAAACAAGGGGTGTTTCTTTTGAAGAAATACTTCAGGCAAGATTGGTGGCTGTTCAGAAACACCCTAAGAAGGAAAACCAAAAAGTGACGCTTTTGAATACAAAGAATATATCTGGGTAGTGCCCTTTGTGGAAAGTGAGGACGAGATTTTCTTAAAGACGTTATATCCCAGTCGGATGTATACAAGAATCTATCGAAGAGGTGAATTGCAATGAGACCGATAAAGTTAACGAGGCAGGAGAAAGAAATAGAGAATGCCTTGGTTCGCGGAGAGTATCGGGATGTTTCTCGATCGGAGTTTAAGGATATTGCGCAAGCCATCGCTCGTAGAAAGAAGGATGCGGTTCTGAACGTACGTGTCAACCGCTACGATTTAGAAGGTATTAAACGCAAGGCCAAGAAGCTGGGCGTAAGGTACCAAACCTTTCTTTCGGAAATTATTCATCGTGTTGCCCACAGCGAGCTTTAAGCGGAAGGTATTATGAAACAGCGGAGTGATTGGGAGATGCCGGTGGGCAAGCTGACCCGCGTCAGAGATTTCCTGCCTCCACCTAATCGGCTTGTCATCAAGTCGGAGACGGCGAAAATCACGCTGGCTCTTAAAAAATCGAGTGTCGATTTTTTTAAGCAGCAGGCGAAAAAGAGCCACACGAAGTATCAAAGAATGATCCGGGAATTGCTGGATCGATACGCTTCCCACTACAGCAGGGCGGCTTGAGGGTTTAGTTCGAGAGGGTTCCCGTACAGAAAGCAGTTGCGAAGTTCGTCCGGTACGGGGAGGGATGAGGTCCTATGCCGGTTGAGGGTGAGTATTCGTTCCCGTGCCCCTACTGCTCCGCGGAGATCTCGATCGCGGTGGATTACACGGGCGGGCGCCGTCAGGCGTTCACGACCGACTGCGAGGTCTGCTGTCAGCCGATCGCTGTCCGGCTGACAGTCGGGCAGGGCGGGGTGACCGCTTTTAGTGCCGAACGGGAGTCCTGATTAACGGCGCTGTCGGCGGGGGTAGCCGAAGTGCCGGGTGCCGCCGAACGAGCGGCGCTGTTGCTGGCCCCCGCCGTGGCGTTGGGGCTGCGGAGCGCGGCCCTGGGAGGATGAGGAGAATCGCTCCGCGGCCAGACCGGGATGCTGGGCCACCGGGATCGAAGTCCGGATGATCTTCTCGATGCCCTGCACGTCATTCCCCTGATCGGGCGTCGCGAAGGTGATCGCATGGCCTTCACGGCCGGCCCGGCCGGTGCGGCCGATCCGGTGGACGTAGTTCTCCGGGTCGTCGGGCAAATCGAAGTTGACCACCAGCTCGATGCCGGTCACGTCAATCCCGCGCGCCGCGATGTCGGTGGCGACGAGGATCCGGTATTTCCCCGATTTGAAGCCGGCCAGCGCTTCCTTCCTCTGGCTTAAAGACCGGTTGGCGTGGATCTCGGCCGCCAGGTGGCCCGCGCTTCTTAAGTCCCGCGTCACTCTTTGGGCCCCTCTCTTGGTCCGGACAAACAGCAGAACCGAGGCGGTGTACCGCTTCAAGAGCTCTTTCAAGAGCTGACTCTTTTTCTCCTTGCTGACCACGAACAGTTCCTGCGAGACCCGCTCGGCCGTGGTCCCTGTGGGCGCGATTTCGGTGCGGACCGGCAGGCGCATGTGGGCGGCCGCGATCTTCACGATGCTGGCCGGCATGGTGGCCGAGAAGAGCATGGTCTGCCGGTCCTTGGGGATGAGCCGGAGGATCCGGTCGATCTGAGGCGCGAAGCCCATGTCCAGCATCCGGTCGGCCTCATCCAGCACCAGGATGGCGGTGTCGTCCAGCCGCGTGTTGCGCTGTTCGAGGTGGTCCAGCAGGCGGCCGGGCGTGGCGATCAGGACGCGCGGGGTGTTTCTCAGCGCCTGGACCTGGCGGTGCATGGACTCCCCGCCGATGATGACGGCGGTCCTCATCCCAAAGGTGGAGACGAGTTTTCCAAGGGCTTCGTTAATCTGGAGCGCCAGCTCCCGCGTGGGGGCCAGCACGAGCCCTTTGCCTTTCTTCTGGGCGAGCTGTTGGATCATCGGGATGCCGAACGCGAGCGTCTTCCCGGTGCCGGTCTGCGCGATGCCGATGATGTCCTTGCCCTCGATCGCGATCGGGATCGCTTTGTGCTGGATCGGGGTGGGGACGGTGAACTTCAGCGTGTCGAGTACCTGCAGAAGGCCGGGCGCGATGCCGAGCCCGTAGAAGCTGGTTTGTGGGGTGGTCATTGAACTATCATACCTTAATTGACGCCCGGGCGAACTGCGTCTATACTATGGGCGGTGGTTCAAACAAAGGAGAAAACATGGGATTTCAAGGCGGCGGTGGGTTTGGGGGTGGACAGCGGGAGATGTTCAAGGTGACCTGCTCAGACTGCAAGAAGGAATGTGAAGTTCCTTTTAAGCCGAGCGGGGATCGCCCGGTCTACTGCAAGGATTGTTTCTCGAAGCGTAAAGGCGGCGCCCGCTAACCCAGCGCTCGCTGTTTGATTCAATGGCCCCATCGGCGTTTCTGCTGGTGGGGCCATTCCTTTTTAAGGAGGGACACGGATGAATCTGAAGCGTTGTTGGATGGCGACGGCCGCGGCGTTCGCGGTGATCTTCGTGCTGGACTGGCTCGTGCATGGAAAACTGCTGATGGGGCTCTACCATCAGACCGCCTCGGTCTGGCGCCCCTGCGACCCGGCCCACTCGAAGATGTGGATGATGATGCTGGGACAGCTCTTCTTCGCGAAGATTTTTACTTTGATCTACGCGCAAGGGTACGAGCCGGCCAAGCCGGGGCTGGGGCAGGGACTGCGCTATGGGTTCCTGATCGGTCTGCTGGTTTCCATCTCGTACGTCAGTGTCTGGTACGTGGTCCTGCCGATTCCGTTCAAGCTGGCGCTGGGGTGGGTGGGTTCCGGGATGGCCGACTGTCTTGCCGCGGGCGCGGCCGTGGGTTTGATCTACAAGACCCGTTAGCAAGGGACTCTTGGCCCGCTATTCCTTTGTGACCCTCTGGAGCGTGGACGCCCCGCTGGACAAGGTTTGGGAGGCGATCTACCATTCCGACCAGTGGCCCTCCTGGTGGAAGGGGGTGGAGAAGGTGGAGCGGATCCGCCCGGCCGCTGCCCCCTGGGAGGTGGGATCGGTCCGCCGTTTCACCTGGAAAAGCCGGCTCCCCTACCGGCTGACGTTCGACATGACCGTCCTGCGCGTGGAGCCGATGATCCTGATCGAGTCGGCGGCGGAAGGGGAGCTCTCCGGCACCGGGCGCTGGACTTTTGAGTTTTCCGGCGGCGTGACCCGCGTCCGCTACGATTGGAACGTCCGCACCACAAAACGCTGGATGAATGGGCTGGCTCTCATGGCCCGCCCCCTGTTCCGCTGGAACCACGACGTCGTCATGGGTTGGGGCCTGCAGGGCCTCCGCTCGGTGGTAAAATAAACGCATGCTGTACCTTTTTCAAAAAGGGGGACCGGTCATGTGGCCTCTGTTGGCCACCTCGATCCTTTCCCTCAGTATTGTCATCGAGCGGTTGATTTTTCTCTGGCGCCAGCGGAAAAGGACCCGGCCTGAGGACGTCGCGGAGGTCCTTTCCCATGTCCGCCGGGGCGCTCTGGACCAGGCAACGAAGCTCGCGCTGGAATCCCGGGACCCGGTCGCTCAGGTGCTGGCGCAGGGTCTCCTGCGCAGGAAGAAGGCCCTTTCTGAAGCTCTGCTACAGGCGGCGTCCCAACAGCTGGCGCTGTACGTGAAAGGGATGTCGGCGCTGGAAACGATTGTGACGCTGGCCCCGTTCCTGGGTTTGTTGGGCACGGTGACCGGGATGATCCGGGCGTTTGGGCTGATGGGGGCCAAGGAGCTGGAGGCCCCGGTGGCCATCACCGGAGGGATTTCCGAGGCCTTGATCGCCACGGCGTTCGGTCTGACGATCGCCATCTTCACGCTGGTGCCGCTCAATTTCCTGGGCTCCGTCCACCGGCGCGCGAGGCGGCGCATGGAACACGCGGCGACCGAGCTGGAGATCGAGCTGGCCCACACCGCCCCGGCCCCCTCCGATGAAGTTACCGCCTGAGCCGGCCGGGCCGCGGGGCCGGATCGAAGTCATCCCGCTGATCGACATCATCTTCTTCCTGCTGGCCACGTTCGTGATGGTCTCCCTCTCCATGGTGAAGAACCAAGGGGTCCCGGTGTCTCTCCCGCGGGCCGCCAGCGGGCAGGCGCAGGAGCGGGTTTCTTCGGTCACGGTCACCGTGACGGAAGGGGGGCGGGTTTACCTGAACCGGGAGCTGCTGGACATCGACCGCCTTTCGCCTCGCTTGGAGGCCCTGAAAAGCCAGGACGCCAATACGCGGGTGCTGGTCAACGCGGATGAGGTGGCCTACTTCGGCGACGTGGTGAAGGTGCTCGACATCGTCCGCAGGACCGGCATCGAGAAGATCGCGATCCAAACCACCGGCGCCCAGCCGGCCGCGCAAAGGAAACCTTAACGGCGTGGACTGGCGAAACGGGTTTTTGGTTTCCTTGCTCTTGCACGCCGTCGTTTTCTTGGGCGGCGGCGCGGTTTTTGTCCGCCCGGCCCAGTACGGCGTGGAGGCGGGGACCGGCGGCATCGAGATCTCGCTGGTGGCGGCTCCCCGCGAGAACTTGGGACAGCAAGCCGAGGCCTCTTTAAGCCGGCCGCCGGCGGAAGAGAAATCTCGGGAAATCGAGGCGCCGTCCGAGAGCGAATGGGCCGCCGAGCAGACGGTCTCCCCTGCGCCGGAGCAGGGGAAGGGATCCGGCGGCGACGGCAGCTCCCCGGTGCCCGGCAAAGACCCGACCACCTTCTATTCTGCCGGCGGAGCGATCAGTGAAGGAAAGTCCCGGCACCTGCGGAACCCCGCGCCTCCCTATCCCTGGGCTTCAGTGACGCGGGGGGAGGAGGGGCGGGTGCTCCTTGCCGTGTCGGTGGATGAGGCCGGCAGGCCGACGCGCGTGGAGATCCAAAGGAGCTCCGGTTTCCCTCTGCTGGACGAATCTTCCCTGAAAACGGTCCGCCGCTGGAAGTTTGACGCGGCCCATGTCGGCCCGCTGGCGGTCCGTTCCAACATCCAGGTGCCGATCCGCTTCGTGCTCAAGAAAAAGTAACCCCGCCTCACTTTCCGCGACACTTTTCCCATTGGGGCTCCGTCTAATCCTGTGAAAGGAGAAAACGAAGCCATGAAGAAATTCACGGTTCAAATCGTATCGTTTCTGCTGGCGGGTTCCGCGTTGATGGGCTGCGCCAGCACGGGGACCGCGAACAAGGCGCCTCAGGGCGCTTTGCTCGGTGGACTGCTGGGGGCGGGGCTCGGCGCGATCATCGGCCACCCATCCGGACACACCGCGGAGGGGGCCGCCATCGGCGGCGCGCTGGGGGCGGGCGGCGGCTATGTGGTGGGGAACGAACAGGACAAGCAGCAGCTTCACTCGGAAAGTGTCCAGGCGATGCAGGCCGCCGACAGCGCCAACGCGGCCGCCAACACGGTGGTGATCAACGTGACCAACAGCAACGGCTCGATCACGCCGGTGACTCTTCAGCGCCAGGGCGGGGAATACATCGGGCCGAAGGGGGAGCATTACACGCAGATGCCGGCACCGGAGCAGCTGCGGCCGGTCTATGGGTTTTAACGAAGGAGGTGATTCAGATGAAAAAGTTGACTCTATTGCTGGCCGCGGGGTTCACGTTGGCCGCCGCGAGTTCCGCGTCGGCTTGGGACGGCCACGACGGCTGGCATCGGGACCGTTGGCATGGCCGCCGGCACGCTTACACGGTGATCGGGTTCTCGTACTATGGCCGTCCTTACCACTGGCCGTATTACTCTCATCGCCCGGTGGAGGTGATCCAGGTGGTTCCCGCGGCCACGGAGACGGTGGTGATCAACGTACCGAACTCCAACGGCAGTTATTCCCCGGTGACTCTGCGAAGGGTGGGCGGGGTTTACATTGGACCGCGCGGGGAGCAGTACCTCAACCTGCCGACCGTGGAACAGCTGCAAGGGGTGTATGGGTTAAAATAGAGTGTTATGCAGGATGAGGATCGTGAAGTCGTTGATCGGATCCGCGCCGGGGAGACGGAAGCGTACGCGCTTCTCGTCCGGAAGCACCAGGCGCGGATCCGCAGCTTTTGCCTCTGGACGTTGGGCAACGCCGCGGAAGCGGACGATGCCGCCCAGGAGGTGTTCATCAAGGCCTACCGGGGGCTGGGGGCCTTCCGCGGGACGGCTGGGTTCTCGACCTGGCTCCACCGGATTGCGGTGAACCATTGCCGGGACCTGCTCAGGAGCAGGGTTCGGGACCGGGGAAGGACCGAGTCCTGGGACGCCCTGCGGGAGCGGGAGGGGGAGCAAGCGGAGGCCCGGATTTCCCAGGATCCTCCGGCCGCCCAGCGCCGGCAACTGCAGGAGGCGCTGGCCCAGCTTCCCGAACAGTACCGGACGATCCTGATCCTGCGGGAGGGGGAGGGGATGAACTATCAGGAATTGGCGGAGTTTCTCGGGTGCTCGCTGGACGCCGTGAAGGCCCGCCTACGCCGGGCCCGTTCCGAGCTGGTCGAAAAAGCGCGACACTTTTTTGACCCGGCGGACGTCCAATAAGAATGAGGGAGGAATCTAAGGAGATGGAAGAACAGTTTCCTGAGGGGTGGGAAAAAATCGCCCGGATCTTTTCCGGCCAGCCGGCGCCGGATCACTCCGAGTTCTTTGTGGAACGGGTGATGGGAGAGGTCCGGCGCCCCGAGCCCGTCCGCCCCCGGTTCCGCCCCGGCTGGTGGTGGGTGCCGGCTCTGGCGCCGGCGCTGGCCCTTACGCTGATGGTGATGGCCGGCCGGCAGCCGCTGGTTTCCACTCAGGGTTTGCTGGAGACGGGAAGCTCCGGCTGGGTCTCGAATACCCGCGCTTCCGCCGGCGGCTTGCTGGAATTGATGGAGGAGAACTCATGAACGGTTCGCGGAGGGGAGTCGCTTTAGTCTGTTTGGCAAGCCTTGCTTTGGGGGTGGGAGGAGGCTGGTGGGCCGGCCGGGAGCTTTTCCCGCGCCGCTGGGGCTGGGAGCAGCGCTACCAGAAGATGTGGGAGAAGTTCAGCTCTGAGCTCAAGCTGACGCCGGAACAGAAGGATCAGGTCAAAGTTCTGCTGGAGGAAAAACGCAGGAAGATGGAGGCCCTTCGGGCCGAGACCCGCCCCCGCTATGAAGAGGTCCGGCGCTCCACACAGCAAGAGATCCGAAAACTGCTTTCCCCCGAACAGCAGACAAAATTTGACCGGATGGAGATGGAGTGGCAGGCGCGGCGGGCCAAGAGATCTCATTGAGCCGGTTTCTGCTCGCTGTTTTTTTGCTGTCCATGGGGCCGCCGGTTTGGGCGGAGGAATCCCTGACGTGGGAACAGAGTGTTCAGGAAGCGTCCCGCAACAACCCCGACTTAAGCGCGGCAAGCCATTCGGCGGCCGCGGCCCGGGCTCGCTGGCAGGGAAGCCACAGCTCTCTTTTGCCCCAACTCTCCGCCAGCGCCGGCTCTGAAGTAGGCGACAGCTCCAGCGAGTCCCACAGCGCCGGCCTCTCCTTGAAACAAAACCTCTTTTCCGGCGGCCGCAACCGGTCCGCCATTGGGCAGGCGGAGGCCGACTGGCGTGCCACGGAAGCCCGGCTGGCCGCTTCTAAGGCGCAGGTGGGGTCCGAGCTCAAGAGCGCTTTCGCTCAGCTGTTGTTCGCTCAGGAGCAGTTGAAGCTGACGGAGGGGATCGATCAGCGCAGAGAGGAGAACGTGGACCTGATAAAACTGCGGTACGAAGCGGGGCGGGAACACGAGGGGTCCTACCTGAGGATCAAGGCCGCCGCGGCGCAGTCCCGGTTTGAGGTGGCGCAGGCGGGGCGGGCCCGCCGGGTGGCGCAGAGGGAACTCGGCCGGGTGATCGGACGGCGTTCGCCCGATGGAATTTCGGTCACCGGGGAGTTCGGGATCTCCCGGGCCGAGCCGGTTCCGGACGTGGAGAAGGCGGCTCAGCAGACGCCGGCTCATCTGGAAGCCGAGGCCCAGGCCAAGTCGGCGGAGAAAGGGGTGGGGATCGCGAAGAGCAAATATCTTCCGGACGTGGATGCCGTCGGCTCAGCCGGGTTCAGCTCTTCCAAGTGGCCGCCGGATGAGAGCGAGTGGTCGGGCGGGATCCAACTGACCTTCCCGTTTTTCCCCGGCGGCAAGACAGTCTTTGACGTGAAGGCGGCGCGGGCCGAGCAGGAGAAGGCGCTGGCCAACCTGCGGACCGTCGACGACAAGACGGCCGCCGATTTGGAGAGCCGCTTCGCCGCTCTGCAGGACGCGGTCGATCGGGTCGCGGTCCGCCGGGAATTCCTGGCGGCGGCGGACCTGCGGGCCGAGATCGCCCGGGCGCAGTACACGACCGGCCTCTTGTCCTTTGAAGACTGGGACCTGATCGAGAACGACCTGATCGATAACCAGAAAACGATGCTGGCCACGCTCCGGGACGCCGTGCTGGCGGAGGCGGTTTGGGAGCGGGCTTTGGGGAAAGGACCGATCGCGTGAAAAAGAGCGGGAAATGGATCTTCCTCGCCGCGGTGTTGGCCGCGGGGGTGGGCGGTTGGATGGCGTGGGGGCCGCGTTCCGGAGGTCCCCGGAATGGAAAAAGTCCCGAGTACCAGCAAGTTCCGGTACAGCGGGGGGATTTGAAAGTGACCGTGCAGGCCACCGGTGTGGTCCAGCCCCAGAACCGGCTGGAGATCAAGCCGCCGATTGCGGGACGGGTGGAGGAGGTGTTGGTCAAGGAAGGAGAACCGGTCAAGAAGGGGAAGGTGCTGGCCTGGATGAGCTCGACGGAGCGGGCGGCCCTGTTGGACGCGGCCCGCGCGAAAGGGCCGGAATCGCTGGCGCATTGGGAGGAGATCTACAAGCCGGCCCCGCTGATCGCGCCGTTGGATGGGACGATCATCGGCCGCAAGGTGGAGCCGGGGCAGACGGTCACCGCGCAGGATGCCGTTTTCGTTCTGTCGGACCGGCTGATTATTCTGGCGCAGGTGGATGAGACCGACATCGGGCAGATCCGGCTCAGGCAGGGGGCGGAGGTGGCGCTGGATGCCTATCCGGAGCAGAAGATCACCGCCTCGGTGGACCAGATCGGCTATGAGGCCAAGACGGTGAACAACGTGACGATCTACGAAGTGGACGTCCTGCCGCGCGAGGTGCCGGAGGTGATGCGCAGTGGAATGACCGCCAACGTGACCTTCGTGATCGAGGAAAAACAGGGGGTCCTTCGGGTCCCGGCCGAGGCGGTGCGGCGGGAGCAGGGGCAGGCGTCCGTACGGATCGCCGGCCGGCCCGGAGGATCTGCGCCGGAGGCGAAACCGGTCGAGACGGGAATCACCGATGGGAAATGGGTGGAAGTGGTCTCCGGTTTGAGCGAGGGGGACTCGGTCCTGGTCCGGTCGAAGGGGGGACTGCCGGCCCGCAAGAACTTGAAGAGTCCTTTCACCCCGGATTTCCAGAGGCGGCGTTGATCCAGGCCTCCAACCTCCGCAAGGTCTACCGGATGGGCGAGGTGGAGGTGCAGGCCCTGTGGGATGTTTCCCTCACCGTTGAGCAGGGGGAGTTCGTGGCGATCATGGGTCCTTCCGGTTCGGGCAAGTCCACTTTGATGCATCTGCTGGGGCTTCTCGATGTGCCGGACTCTGGTTCCTATCAGCTGGCCGGCCGGGAGGTCAGCCGGCTCTCCCAAGACGAGTTAGCGGTCCTGCGGGCCAGGGCCATCGGTTTCATCTTCCAGCAGTTCAATCTCTTGCCCCGCATGTCGGCTTTGGAGAATGCCCGACTTCCACTGCTCTACGGTCCCGTTTTCTCGAACGGCAGCGGTCCCTCCCGGCCGCTGGAGCTTCTGAAACAGGTGGGTCTGGGCAAGCGTTTACACCACACGCCGGCCCAGCTCTCCGGCGGCCAACAGCAAAGGGTGGCCATCGCGCGGGCGCTGGTCAACCGGCCACAGGTGATCTTCGCCGATGAGCCCACCGGCAATCTCGATTCCGCCAGCTCGGGCGAGATCCTGGAGATCCTCTCGGAGCTCAACCGGCAGGGGATTACGGTGATCCTCGTGACGCATGAACCGGATGTGGCCGCCCGCGCGCGGCGGATCATCCGGATGCGGGACGGGAAGATCCAATCGGACGAGCGGACAGGACCTTCCACTGCCGCTGTCGCGGCCGCTCAATCGTTGGCTCCGCGCCCGGCTGGGTTCTCGTTCAGGGAGGTTGCCGACCATTTCCGCCAGGCAATCCGGGCCCTGCTGGCGAACAAGGTCCGGACCGCCCTTTCAACGCTGGGGATCCTGATCGGCGTGGCGGCCGTCATCGCGATGCTGGCGCTGGGATCGGGTGCCAGCGCTTCGATCGAAGCGCGGCTGGCCTCACTCGGCTCCAACCTGCTGATGCTCCGGCCGGGCGCCCGTCAGTCCGGCGGTGTGGGGCTGGAAGCCGGTGCGGTCACCCGGCTGACGCTGGCCGATGCCGCAGCCATCGCTTCCTTGCCGGGTGTCCGGCGGGTCGCCCCGTCGGTGGATGGGCGAGGCCAGGTGGTCTACGGTAACAAGAACCGGAACACACGGGTTGAAGGCAGTACGCCCGACTATGCCCTCGCGCGGGCCGCGACGCCAGTGGTCGGCAGGTTCTTTGATCCCGAAGAGGTCCAGCGCCGGGCCCGCGTGGTCCTGGTCGGCCAGACGGTCTTAAGGGAAGTGTTCGGTGACTCGAACCCGGTCGGCGAAACGATCAAGATCAATCGCTCCAGCTTCCAGGTGATCGGCGTTCTGCCGGCCAAAGGGTCTGCCGGTTTCCGGGACCAGGATGACATGGTCCTTGTCCCGATCAGCACCGCGATGCGCCGCCTGCTCGGCAAGGACTATGTGGATTCGGTGGACATCGAAGTGGAGGAGCCGTCTCTGATGGGTCCGGTGGAGGATTCCGTGCAGGAGCTGATGCGCCGCCGCCACCGGGTCCCGCCGTCCCAGAAAGAGGCCTTCGACATCCGGAACATGGCCCAGATCCAGCAGGCACTCTCGGAGACCAACCGGACGATGACGATGCTGTTGGCCTCGATCGCCGTGATCTCCCTGCTGGTGGGAGGTATCGGCATCATGAACATCATGCTGGTCTCCGTCACCGAGCGGACGCGGGAGATCGGGCTGCGCAAGGCGATCGGCGCCCGGCGGCGGGACATTCTGGGACAGTTTCTAGTGGAGGCGGTGGTCGTCAGCGTCACCGGCGGGATCATCGGCATCCTTCTCGGTTGGGGGGTCACTTTGGCGATGTCCCAGCTGGCCGGCTGGGCCGCGCAGGTCTCCGCCCCCGCGGTGGCCCTCTCCTTTGTGTTCTCCGCGGCCGTCGGCGTGCTGTTCGGCCTCTGGCCGGCCCGGAAAGCGGCCGGGCTTAACCCCATCGAAGCCCTGCGCTACGAGTAAAGGCAACTTCTCTCCTGTTCGATTATAATGAATGAAAGAACAGGAGAGAGATCCCATGGGCGCTGAAGAGAACAGGCATGACGAGAAATTGAAGCGGCTTCAGTTGATGATCGGCATCGGCGTGGGGCTGGTCACGCTGGTGATCGGTGTGTACAACGCCAAGGGCCTGCTGTTTTCAAAGAAAGGGCCCGGGTCCGTCTCCATCCAAGTCCGGGCCGACGGCCGGCCGGCTTCCCAGGCGGCGGTGCAGATCGAGAAGGTGCAGGGCGGCGTCGTGGCCACGGCGGAAACCGGGACCGACGGCGGTTACTCCAAGAAGGGGCTGGAGCCGGGCAACTATTCCCTGAAGGTGAGTAAGGCCGGTTTCGATCCGCAGTCGCTCTTCTTCACGGTTGATCCGGGCCAGTCCGCGGAGCTGAACGTGGCGCTCAAGCCGGTTTCCAGCTCCATCCGGTCGACGCTGGAGGAAGTGGGCTCCTCCTGGATCAAGGAAGTCGGAAAACCCAAGTCGGAGGAGAAGAAAGCCCCTTAAGCTTCTAAACCGGATGACGCATCTTGAGAAGATCGAAAGCCAATCGGTTTACATCCTAAGGGAGGCCTACAGCCACTTCAGGAACCTGGCGATGCTCTGGTCCATCGGCAAGGACAGCACCGTTCTGCTCTGGCTCGCCCGCAAGGCCTTCTTCAACCACGTGCCGTTCCCGCTGGTGCACATCGACACGAGCTTCAAGATCCCGGAGATGATCGAGTACCGGGACCGGCTGGCGCTGGAATGGAAGCTGAACATGGTGTACGGGCAAAACACCCAGGCACTGCAGGAAGGCCGCACCTTCCCGGCGGGGAAACTCACCCGCGTGGAGTGCTGCGGCACCCTAAAGACCGAGGCTTTGAAGAACACCCTCTCCGGCGCGTGGCCCCGCTACCGGATGGACCATTCGACGGCCAAGTATGTCTTGGACGAGAATAAAGAGCCGTACACCGGCGTGATCGTGGGGGCCCGCGCCGACGAGGAGGGGAGCCGCTCGAAAGAGCGGTATTTCTCGCCGCGGGACAAGCAGAGCAACTGGGAGGTGGGAGACCAGCCGCCCGAGCTCTGGAACCAATTCAAGACCGACTTCGCGCCCGGCACGCACATCCGGGTCCACCCGCTGTTGGATTGGACCGAGCTGGACATCTGGGAGTACATCGAGAAGGAAAAGATCCCCGTGGTCCCCCTCTATTTCGACCAGGGCAAGGGGGAGCGGTACCGGTCGCTCGGCTGTTACCCCTGCACGTTCCCGGTGAAATCCACCGCCAAGAACGTGAAGGAGATCATCGAAGAGCTCAAGACCGGGAAGTTCCGCAACGTCGCCGAACGGTCCGGCCGGGCCCAGGACAAAGAGGATGGCGGCGGGCTGGAAACCCTGCGCCGGGAAGGGTACATGTGAACATCGTGATCGTGGGCCACGTGGACCACGGCAAGAGCACGCTGGTGGGCCGCCTGCTGGCCGATACCGGCTCCCTGCCGGAGGGCAAGCTGGAGCAGGTGAAGCAGGAGTGCCTTCGCACCGCCAAGCCGTTCGAGTACGCCTTCCTGCTGGACGCGCTGAAGGACGAGCAGTCGCAGGGGATCACGATCGACACGGCCCGCGTCTTTTTCAAAAGCGCGAAGCGGGAATACATCATCATCGACGCGCCGGGCCATATCGAGTTCCTCAAGAACATGGTCTCCGGCGCGGCCCGGGCCGAGGCGGCCCTGCTGTTGATCGACGCCGAGGAGGGGATCCAGGAAAACTCCAAGCGCCATGGTTTCCTGCTTTCGATGCTGGGAATCCGGCAGGTGGCCGTCTGCGTGAACAAGATGGACTTGGTGGGTTACAAGCAGGAGGTCTTCGACCGGATCGAGAAGGAGTACCGGAAGTTCCTGAAGGAGATTGATCTGGAGCCGAAAGCGTTCATTCCATTAGCTGCCTTAGAGGGAGAGAACTTGATCCGGCGCTCCGACAAGCTTTCCTGGTACAAAGGGTCCTCCGTGCTGGAGATGCTGGACCAATTCGAGAAAGCCCCTCCCTTGGAAAAGAAACCGTTTCGCATGCCAATCCAGGGAATCTACAAGTTTACTGAGGGGGGAGACAACCGCCGGATCTTCGCGGGCCGCGTTGAATCCGGATCGCTCGCGGTTGGAGAAGAGGTCATTTTCCTTCCTTCCGGAAAGAGGTCCAAGGTCAAGAGCATCGAGGAGTTCAACGCCCCCCCGCGGACTCAGGTGACGGCCGGCTATTCCACGGGGGTCACGCTCGCCGAACAGATCTACGTGAATCGTGGAGATGTGATGTGCAAGGTTGCCGAAGAGAAGACCTTGCCGAAGCGGAGTCTTATTTTTAGAGTGAAATTGTTTTGGATGGGGAAGCGGCCGATGATTTTTGAGCGCCCTTATAAGTTAAAGCTCGGGACCGCTCAAGCGATGGTTCATCTGAAAAAAATCGAGCGCGTGCTTGACGCTTCCGATCTAAAAATGCTTCCGATTTCAAAAAAAGAGATTGCACGCCACGACGTAGCTCAGTGCGTCTTGCAGGCCAATGCGGATTTTGCTTTCGATTTGGCCGGAGACTTGGAAGCCACGGGGCGGTTCGTCATTGTGGACGAATACGATATTTCCGGGGGCGGCATTCTCTTGGAAAGTATCCAGGATGAATACGATGACCTGCGCCGCCAGGTGATGGAGCGGGAGCAGAAATGGGATTTCAGTATTGTGGACCCGGAGGAACGGGCGAAGCGGTACGGCCACCGGCCGGCATTCGTCCTTCTGACCGGCAAGGTGGGCGTGGACAAGAAGACCCTTGCCAAGGAGCTGGAGAAGCGGCTGTTCGGCCAGTTCGGGGCCGCGACCTATTTCCTGGGGATCGGCAACCTGCTCAGGGGGCTCAACGCCGACGTCGAACAGCACCGGCTCGAGCGGCATGAACACGTGCGCCGCATGGGGGAGGTGGCCCACCTGTTCCTGGACGCGGGGCTTCTCGTTGTGGCGACCGGCAGCGGCATCAACGACGAGGAAGTGGCGCAGATGCACGAGGTGACCTCCCGGGAGGGGATGCTGCTGGTCAACGTGGGCCCCAACAATTTTAAGAACGCTGTGGTGGATCTCAACCTGGAACCGGGCACCGGCACCGAAAAGAACGTGCAAAACATCCTCCAGCTGTTGAAGGACCGGAAAATCCTGCGTGGCGGCTGAGAAGATCTCGCCCGAGTATTTCGACGTCACCGTCGGTTCCATCCGGGATTTCGGGAACGAGACTAAGGATTTTGAGCTGCTGTTCGACGCCGGCAAGGAAATGCCGTTCCGGCCGGGGCAGTTCGCCAGCGTGGTCCTGCCCCAGCCGGACGGCAAGGTCATCCGGCGCGCTTACTCGATCGCTTCTCCCCCCGAAGAAAAACAGCACCTGGTTCTGATCATCAAGCGGGTGGAGGGCGGCACCGTCACGAACTGGTTTTGGGGGCTCAAGCCGGGCGACCGGTTCCGGGTCCATGGTCCATTCGGCAAGTTCGTTCTTCCGGACCCCTTGAGTTTCGAGCCGTTCTTCATCGCGACCGGCACCGGTGTGGCCCCCTTCCGCAGTATGATCCACTCCCTTCTGCGCGGCGGGTTCCGCGGTAGGATGTCGCTCATCTTCGGCACCCGCTACGACACGATGATTCCTTACCATCAGGAGTGGCTCGACCTTTGCAGCCGGCACCCTAACCTGACTTATATTCCCACGGTCAGCCGGCCGGGCCCTGGCTGGAAGGGGGAGACCGGCTATGCCCAGCATCAGGTCGGGAAATTCCTCCGCGATCCGGCCGGCAAACGGGTTTACATCTGTGGGTTGAACGAGATGATCCAGGCCGTGCAGGAGGCCTGCCTGAAGGCCGGGTTCAAAAAAGAGCAGATCTTGTACGAAAAATACGATTAGATGGACGAAGAGAGCTGTCAGATCCAAACAGCGGATGGGACGCTGATCACCTTTGATCGTACCCGCGGGCCCGTCCATGACGCGGCGGTCATCATCTGTCCGGGTTTCTTTCAGGACCGCCGGTCTCCGGCCCATCGGCGGCTGGCCGGCATTCTCGCCGAGTACTGCAACGTCCTTTGCATGGATTTCCGCGGACACGGCGACTCGGTCAGTCTGCAGACCTACAGCGACTGCGAGGACCAGGACCTGGAAGCGGTCTTCCGGTGGGCGCAGAACCGCTATGAGAAGATTGGGCTCATCGGTTTCTCTCTGGGCGCGGCCGCCGCCATCCGTTTGTCCGCCCGGCTCGGCGGGGTGCAGACGCTGGTTGCCGTCAGCGCTCCCAGCGCGTTCGACGACATCGAGTTCAAATTCTGGACGGCCGGCGGCAGCCAGACCGACAATCCCCTGCTGAAGAAGGAACGGCCGACCGACAGTATCCGGAAGCTCTCCGGCGTGCCGATTCTGCTGATCCACGGTGCCCGGGATGCCACGATCCTTCCGGTGCACAGCCAGCGGCTGTACGAAGCGGCGCCGGATCCGAAGCGGCTCCTGCTGATCGATGACGGCGGACATGCCGAGGAGCTGTTCCGCCGCGCCCAGGAGCAGTTCCTGCCGCCTCTGCGGGATTGGATCAAGACGACGCTGATGGGCGTGACGATCCAGCCCGGTACAGTCCGGCACACGGAGGGGTACCTGCCGGCCGACGGCGGGATTTCCCTTTACCAGCAGTGCTGGAAGAAAGAGGATGCCGCGATCCCGGTCGTGGTCCTGCATGGTCTCGGCGACCATTCCGGCCGCTGGACGGACGCGGCCTACCGGCTGGCGCGCGGCGGATGCGCGGTCTACGGGTTCGATCTGCCGGGGCACGGACGTTCCCCCGGGCCCCGGGGGCATGTCGACCGGTTCTCGGATTACCTGGACTGCCTGCGGGGTTTCGTTCTCCATGTGTCGGAGTTGGAGCAGGGGAAGAAACCGGTCCTGATCGGCCAGGGTCTGGGTGGTTTGATCGCCGTGCTCTTCGCGGCGGAGCACCCCGACCTTGTAGACCAGCTCATCTGTTCCTCCCCTTTTTGGGCGCCGGCCGGTGAAACCCCGTTCTGGAAGCAGATCCCTTCGCAGATCCTCTCTCTGGTTTGGCCCTCCGCGGTGATCCATCGGACTCAGATTAATGGGGAGCTCCTGTCCCACGATACCCAAGCGGTCTTCCGGTATTCCAGCGATCCTTTGGTCCACTTCCGAACTAGCGTCCGGCTCCAATGGGAGTTGGAAGAGAGGTTCCTGGCTCTGCCCTCGGTTCTTGCCATGCTGCGCCTTCCGGTCCTCGTCCTTCAGGCCGGGGATGACCGGCTGGTATCGGTTCGCGGAGTGAAAGCCCTTTTTGACCGGATTGGGTCCGGCCAGAAACGGTTCATCCTGTACGAAGGGTACTTCCACGACCTGTTCAATGAGAAGGGGAAGGAAAGGGTCTTCCTGGACCTGCAGGAATGGTTAAAGAGAGGTAAAATAGGTGAACAAGGAGGGACTGCGCATGACAGGTGAGAAAAAGTGTATCGTCTGTAAGCTCGTGGTCGTGCTGGCCGGAATCGGCGCCCTCAACTGGGGATTAGTCACGTTTTTCGGTGTGGATCTGGTCGCCCGGGTTTTGGGCGGAGTTCCCATCGCGGCGAAAGCGGTCTACGGCCTGGTTGGTTTGGCCGGTTTGTTGCTTCTCGTTTCTCTGTTCAAATGTTGTCCTTGCCAGAAGGGCGGAAGCGGCTGCTGCCCGACGAAGTAAGGTTTTCCGGTATGAAGGAGACGGCGCCCGGCTCAATGGATCGGGCGCCGTCTTTGCTTTCGGCGAATTGGACCCGCGCCGAGGACCGCTTTCTGTTTGAGGGAGCGCCCGGCGTTGTGGTTTGGACGACGGCCCGTTCCTTCAGTATGCCGGCCGGGGAGCAGCCGGAGCCGGGAAAGTTTCGAGCTTATGTCGAGGCGACGGGCCCGCGGCCTCGTTCCGTCGCGGGGATGGGGCAGGTCCACGGCGCGCGCATCGAAGAGGTGCGGACCGGGCAGGACCGGGTGGTTTCTTCCTGCGACGGTCTCGTGACCGGGAGCCCGGGCGTGGCGCTGGTCGTCCGCACCGCCGATTGCCTGCCGATCGCGGCAATCGGGCCCGGCGGCCGCCGGCTGGGGGTCGCGCATGCCGGATGGCGCGGGATCCGGGCCGGCATTCCGCGCCGGCTGGTGGAACGGATGGGCGGTCCGGATCTGGAGATCGCCATCGGGCCGGGAATCGGCCCCTGCTGTTACGAGGTGGGCCCGGAGTTCGAAGATGGGTTCCCGGATTATCTGGTCCGCCGGAAGGGGCGGAGGTTCCTGGATCTCATCGGGGCCGCCCGTGCCCAACTCGCGGAAGCCGGTGTCCCACCGGAGCGGATCCACGCGGCGGGGTGGTGCACCGCCTGCTCGCCGGAGTTCTGCCACTCCTTCCGCCGGGATGGGGCCGCGTCCGGCCGGATGCTGACCGTGGCGATGCTTCTGTAACCGAAAGGAGAAAAAATGGTTCTCACCCCTTCGACCATGCTTCCTCTGGGGACGAAAGCGCCGGATTTCCGTCTGCCGGACGCCGTAAGCGGGAAAATGATCACGCTGAAGGATTTCGCCGGAAAGGAAGGACTGTTGGTGATGTTCATTTGCCGGCACTGCCCCTACGTCCAGCACATTAAGGAAGGGTTGGCCGCGCTGGGACGGGACTATGCCGGGAAGGAGCTGGGGATCGTGGCGATCAGCGCCAACGACGCGGCCCACTATCCCGATGATTCGCCGGCACGGCTCAAGGAATTCGCGGCCGAGATGAAGTTCAATTTCCCATTTTGCCACGATGAGACCCAGCACACCGCGCACGCCTACTCCGCTGCCTGCACGCCGGACTTCTTCCTGTTCGACGCGGACCGGAAACTCGTTTATCGCGGCCAGATGGACGACAGCCGGCCGGGCAATGGGAAACCGGTGACCGGGCGGGACCTGCGGGCCGCGATCGACGCGGTGCTGGCGGGGAAGCCGGCCGCCAGGGACCAGAAGCCGAGCATCGGATGCAACATCAAATGGAAAAAAGGAAACGAACCCGATTATTTCAAATCGTAGATTGACCCGGGTTGCCATAGAAAACGTTTGGCCTCAAGTCGACGGCGGCCGTTTTCCCATCAAGCGGATCATCGGGGACGAGGTCCGCGTGGAGGCCGACCTGTTCGCGGAGGGCCGCGACCCGGTGCAGGGCTTGCTTCTGGTCCGGCACGCTTCGGATCGCCGCTGGACCGAAATCCCCTTGAAGCCCCTCGACAACGACCGCTGGGCCGCCTCCTTCATCGTTTCCAAAGAGGGTTACTACGTCTACACGCTGATGGGCTGGGTGGGGGAAAAACGGAATAACCCCACGCTCTACCGCGAGCTGTGGGTCCGGGTCGACCGGGAGAAGGCCCGCTTCAGCGCTTGGTACGAGATTTTTCCCCGGTCCTGTTCCCCTGAGTCCGGGAAACACGGCACCTTCAAGGACCTGGAAAAACAACTCCCCACCCTCGCCTCGATGGGGTTCGACGTGCTGTACCTGCCTCCGATCCACCCGGTTGGCCGCACGAAGAGGAAAGGGAAGAACAACATGCTGGACGCCGGCCCCGGCGACCCGGGGTCTCCCTGGGCGATCGGCTCGGAGGCGGGAGGCCACAAGCATATCAACCCGGAGCTGGGCACGCTGGAGGATTTCCGCGGACTGATGGACCGGGCGCGTGGATCCGGGCTTGAGACCGCGCTCGACATCGCGCTCCAGTGCTCACCCGACCACCCCTACGTCAAGCGGCACCCCGAGTGGTTCCGCCGCCGCCCGGACGGGTCCATCCAATACGCGGAGAACCCCCCCAAGAAGTACGAAGACATCTACCCGTTCAATTTCGAGACCAAACATTGGAAGGCGCTTTGGGAAGAAATGCTCTCCATCTTTCTTTTTTGGGCCCAACAGGGGGTCCGGATCTTCCGGGTGGATAACCCCCACACGAAGCCGTTTGATTTCTGGGAATGGCTGATCGGGCAGGTCCAAAGGAAATACCCGGATGCCCTGTTCCTCTCAGAGGCCTTTACCCGTCCGAAGGTGATGCACCGGCTGGCCAAGCTGGGTTTCTCACAGTCGTATACCTATTTCACCTGGAGGAACAGCCGCTCGGAGCTGGCCGATTACTTCACCGAGCTGACCCAAGGCCCGGCACGGGAATATTTCCGGCCGTCGGTCTGGCCGAACACGCCGGATATCCTGCCCGCTTCACTGCGGGAAGCGGGGCCCGCCGCTTTCCGCCTCCGGTTTGTGTTGGCGGCGACGCTGGCCGCCCATTATGGGATCTATGGTCCGGCTTTTGAGCTGTGCGAGGACAAGCCGAGGGATTCTGAAAGTGAGGAATACCTGAACTCGGAGAAGTATGAGCTGAAGCGTTGGGACCTCGGGCGCCCGGGCGGGCTCAAGGACCTGATCACCCGCGTGAACCAGATCCGGCGTGAGAACCCGGCCCTGCAGAGGGATGAAGGGCTCGAATTTCACTCCGCGGGGAATGAGCAGCTGCTTTGCTACAGCAAGCGGGCCGGGCAGAACCTTCTCTTAATGGTGGTCAACCTGGACCCCCTGCATAAACAGGGCGGTTCCGTGGAGCTTCCGCTCGAGCGCCTCGGCCTGGATCCTTCCCGCCCGTTTGCCGTGGAGGACCTGCTGGACGGGTCGAAATATACTTGGCGCGGGGGAGGGAACACCGTTGAGCTGGATCCCGCGCGGGCGCCGGCCCACCTGTTCCGGGTCCACCGCTAATGCAAATCCGTATCGCGAAGACCGCCCTCGCTCCGGGTCAGCCGCCCACGCACCGCTTTCGGCCGCCTACCGAGCCGAGCGGAACCGCAGGCCGCTTTCTGCCGGGCCGCCCTCGCTCCGGGTCGACCGCCTGCGCACCGCTCGCGATTCCCCAGCGAGGAATCGCTTCGCTCGGCGCTCGGCCTTCGCTCTCCCGCATCTCTAGACCAAACCTCAGAGGAAGCGGGAACCCTGCCCGCTTCGGCCTCGCGACGTGCGCTGGCGGCCCTCCCCGAAGCGGGGCTTGGCCCGGCGGCACGGTTTCGGATCTCGGGGTGGCGCGGGGCGGGCACCCGGACGACGGCAACCGGGCCGACATCTCAGGGTTAGCCACTCTGGACTGGCCGCACATGCTGAACGGTACGCCGTTCCATGGAGATCACCGTGGGTTCGGGTGCATCAACCCGGCTCTTTACCGGGTCACTGACAATGAGACAGCCGTTCAGGCCCGAAGCCGGAGGCCGGGGGACTGCCCGCGACAGGACCCCGAGATCCAGTTCAGAGAGAGAGCTCCTTCTCCCGGGCGGGGAAGGGACCGGGCGGCGCTAGGGTGGATCTGTGGATGAGTGATCCCCTTTGGTATAAAAACGCCGTTATCTACCAGCTCCACGTCCGGACCTTCGCCGATTCCAACGCCGACGGCATCGGGGATTTCCGCGGACTCACTTCCAAGCTGAGCTACCTGCAGGACCTCGGCGTTTCCGCCCTCTGGCTTCTGCCGTTCTATCCCTCGCCGCTGAAAGATGACGGCTATGACATCGCCGATTACACCGGCGTCCATCCGCACTACGGCACGCTGACCGACTTCAAACGGTTCCTGAACGAAGCGCACCGCCGGGGGATCCGGGTGATCACGGAGCTCGTGCTCAACCACACCTCCGACCGGCACCCCTGGTTCCAGCGGGCCCGGCGGGCCAAGCCGGGATCGCCGGAGCGGGAGTTCTATGTCTGGAGCCCCACGAAAGACCGGTATAAGGAAGCGCGGATCATCTTCAAGGATTTCGAGAAATCCAACTGGAGCTGGGATCCGCTGGCCAAGGCCTATTACTGGCACCGGTTCTACTCCCATCAACCCGATCTGAACTACGACAACCCCCGGGTGCGCAGGGAGATCCTGCGCGCGGCCGATTTCTGGTTCGGCCTGGGTGTGGACGGCATGCGGCTGGACGCGGTGCCCTATCTGTTCGAAAGGGAAGGGACGAATTGCGAGAACCTTCCGGAAAGCCACGCCTTCCTGAAAGACCTGCGGCGGCACCTGGACGCCAAGTTCAAAGACCGGATGCTGTTGGCCGAGGCGAACCAGTGGCCGGAAGACGCCCGGGCCTATTTCGGTGACGGCGACGAATGCCACATGGCGTTCCATTTCCCAGTGATGCCGCGCTTGTTCATAGCGATCCGGCAGGAGGACCGCTTTCCCATCGTGGACATCCTGGAGCAGACGCCGGAGATCCCGCCGGGCTGCCAGTGGGGTCTTTTTCTGAGAAACCACGACGAACTGACGCTGGAGATGGTGACCGACGAAGACCGGGATTATATGGTGAGCGTCTACGCGCGGGACCGGGATGCCCGCATCAACCTGGGGATCCGCCGCCGGCTGGCGCCCCTGCTGGGCAACCACCGGCGCAAGATCGAGCTGATGAAGGGACTGCTCTTCTCACTGCCCGGTTCGCCGATTCTGTACTACGGCGACGAAATCGGCATGGGGGACAACGTCCGTTTGGCCGACCGCGGCGGGGTCCGGACGCCGATGCAGTGGAGCCCGGACAAGAACGCTGGTTTCTCAAAAGCGCCGCGGGCCAAGCTCGTTCTGCCGCTGATCACCGACCCGGAATACCACTATGAGGTGGTGAACGTGCAGGCGCAGGAGACCAATCCCCACTCCCTGCTTTGGCAGATGCGGCGGCTGATTGCCCTGCGCAAGCAGTACCGGGCATTCGGCCAGGGGAGTATGCGGTTCCTGAACCCAGACAACGCGAAGATCCTGGCTTTTGTCCGGGAACTTGGGGACGAGAAAGTGCTGGTGGCGGCGAACCTCTCCCGGTTCGTCCAGCCGGTCCAGCTCGATCTCTCCGAGTGGAAAGGCCGCGTTCCGGTGGAGTTGTTCGGAGCGACCCGGTTCCCCGAGATTGGAGAAGGGACCTACTTCCTGACCCTAGCTCCCCACGGTTTCTACTGGTTCGCGCTGGAGCCGGCGCGACCGGCCGTGCCAGCCAAACCGGTTGAAGAGCCGCTGCCGGTCCTCGAGGCGCGGGGCCGGTGGGATGATCTGGTTCTGCCCAAAGGGCGCCGTGTCCTGGAAGAGATCCTTCCGCCCTACTTGAAGCGCCAGCGCTGGTTCGGCGGCAAAGGGCGGGTGATTCGCAGAGTCCAGGTGGAGGAAGCGGTCCCGGCCCCGGCCGGGGAAGCCCGGGCTTATTGGCTCCTGCTGAGAGTTTATTATCTGGAGGGGGAGCCGGAACGGTACCTCCTGCCGCTCTCTTACTCCGAAACGCTTCCGCCCGGGCCGGTCGCCCGCGTGCAACTGCGCGGCCGGCAGGAGGGCTACCTGCGGGATGCGCTCGGGGACAAGGCCTTCTGCCGGTCGGTGCTGGCGATGCTGGCGCGGCGCCGGCATCTGCGGGGGGAAGGGGGAGAACTGATCGCGGAAACGGAGGAGCCGCTGCATAAACTGCGTGACCCGAAGGAATCGCTCGAGCCGTCCCTTCTCAAGGTAGAGCAGAGCAACAGCGCCGTGGTGTTCGGCACCCGATGGTTCCTTAAGGTGTTCCGCGGGATCGGCGAAGGGACCAACCCGGAACTGGAGATCCTGCGATTCCTGACGGAGAAGACTTCGTTCGACGCTTTCCCGGCGCTGGGTGGATATCTGGAGTACCGGTCGCCCGGCGCGGAGCCGGGGACCGTGGCGATCCTCCAACAGTTCGTCCCGAATGAAGGGGACGCTTGGTCCCACGCGCTCGATGCTCTCGGGCGTTATTTCGAGGAGGCCCTGGTCGCCTCGGCCGCGGGGAAAAAAGAGCCGGAGCTTCCGAAGGGTTCCGAAACCGGCCTGGTCTGGCAGGAGGTTCCCGCGCTGGCCCAGGAGATGATCGGTGGGTATCTGGAGTCCGCGAAGGCGATCGGGCGCAGGACGGCTGAGCTCCACCGCGCTCTCAGCAGCGTCCCCGACGATCCGCAGTTCGCGCCGGAACCGTTCGGCGAACTGTACCAACGCTCCGTTTACCAGTCCCTACGCGGCCCGGCGATCCGGGTTCTTCGCCTCTTGAGCATGAGGGAAGGGACACTGCCGGAGAGCTGCCGGCCCCAAGCGCGCCAGGTGTTGGAGAGGGAGCCGGTGATCTTGAAGGAGTTCGGACAACTGCTCAAACACCGGGTCCAGGCCCAGAGGATCCGCTGTCACGGCGATTTCCATTTGGGGCAGGTCCTCTACACGGGCAAGGATTTCCTGATTATGGATTTTGAGGGAGAACCGGCCCGCCCGCTGGGCGAGCGGCGCATCAAACGTTCCCCGCTCCGGGATGTGGCCGGGATGCTGCGCTCCTTCCAATACGCCGCGGACGCCGCCCTGCTGGCGCGCGACGCCGGCTCTCCGGTCCGGCCCGAGGACTTGCCTAAGCTGGAGATCTGGTCCCGGTTCTGGCAATGCTGGGTGTCGGCCGTTTTCCTCAAGTCTTACCTGGAGGAGGCGTCAAAAGGGTCCTTCCTCCCCAAAAAGAGGGAAGACCTCGATCTCCTGATCCGGATTTTCCTGCTGGAGAAAGCGATATACGAGTTGAGCTACGAGATGAACCACCGCCCCGAGTGGGTCCGCATCCCTCTGCGGGGGATCCTGCGCCTGCTGGACCAGAAAAGCTAGCCCGTTCTTCCTCCTCTGCGGCAAAAAGCGAAAATCCCTGGTGTCTTGGCTTAGTTTCGGATATACTCATCTGAAATAGGGAGATATCGGCAGTATGATTTATTCCAAAACGTGCGAATACGCTCTCAGGGCGCTGGCCTACCTTGCCTCAAGAAAGCAAGGGAGCTACGTCGTGACCTCGGAGATTTCCAGGAAGACCGAAGTTCCCGAACCCTACATAGCTAAGATTTTTCAAGGTCTTGAGAAAACAGGGTTATTGCAGTCCCGGCGAGGGCCGGCGGGTGGTATCGTGCTGATAAAACCACCGGATAAGATCTCTTTGTACGAAGTGGTTCAGGCGGTGGATGACACGGCGGTTTTCGGGGATTGCATTATGGGGCTGAACGAGTGTTCGGCCGCCAGGGCATGCCCGCTTCACGCCGTGTGGAGCGGGACAAAGTACAAAATGTTAGCCAAGCTGAGGGAAACCACGGTACTTCAATTAGCCAGTCAGCTGGTCAAGCGCCGCTACCGGGGGTCTCAAAGAGCCAAACTGAGCACATCGTTGCGGAAGGCTATCGGAACACAACAAGGGAGGACTGCGCGATGAAGACGAATCGGTGCAAACGGGTCATGGCCGCGGTCGCCGCAGCCGCGCTCTTCTTTTCCAGCGGCGGTTCTGTCCTGGCCGAAGAGGCGAAGAAATCTCTTCCGTCGGACTCGATGGAGGCCGCCCATCGGCGCGGGTTGACGCCGGACGACATCTACGCGGCGGTTTCAACCTACGTGCCGTCGGGGCAGTATGACGAATATTACATGTTCGCCTCAGGCGGGCAGAGCGGACAGGTGTTTGTTATCGGGCTGCCATCGATGCGCCTGTTGAGGTCGATTGCCGTGTTCACCCCGGAGCCGTGGCAGGGATATGGTTTCGGCGAGAAAGAAAGCGCGACGGCGAAACTTCCCATGTCTCCCGATGGGAAGCCCATCACCTGGGGCGATACCCACCACCCGGCGTTGAGCGAAACGAACGGCGACTACGACGGCCAGTTCCTGTTCATCGGCGACAAAGCCCACGGCCGTTTGGCGGTCATCGACCTCCGGGATTTCGAAACGAAACAGATGGTCGATAACCCATTGATGCATAACAACCACGGCGCGGCGTTTGTGACTCCGAACACGGAATACATTGTCGAGGGATCCCAGTACGCCGAGCCCCTCGGGAAGACCTACGCGCCGATTTCCCAGTACAAGGAGAAATATCGCGGATTGGCGACCTTCTGGAAATTCGATCGCCAGAAGGGCCGGATCGACGCCGCCAACTCATTTGCGATTGAGCTGCCGCCTTACTGGCAGGATCTCGCCGACGCGGGCAAGGGGCCAAGCGAGGGGTGGGTGTTCATCAACTCGTTCAACTCGGAGATGGCCACCGGAGGGATTGAGGAGGGCAACCCTCCGTTTGAAGCCGGCACGACCGAGCGGGACACGGATTACCTCCATGTCATTAACTGGAAAAAGGCGGAGGAGCTGATCCGCCAGAACAAATGCGAGACGCTGGAAGGGATGAAGCTGATCACCCTGAAAACGGCGGCCGAGGAGGGCGTGCTTTATTTCGTTGCCGAGCCGAAGAGCCCGCATGGCGTCGATGTCACTCCAAGCGGAAAATACATGGTGGTCGCCGGCAAGCTCGACCCCCACGTCACCATTTACGGGATTGAGAACATCAAAAAGGCGATCTTGACCAAGGATTTTGAAGGGAGGGACGACTTCGGAGTGCCGATCCTCCGGTTCGACGCCGCCAAGGTTGCCCAGGTGGAGCTTGGGCTGGGGCCCCTGCACACGCAGTTTGACGATAAAGGGTACGCCTACACCAGCCTGTTCCTAGACTCCGCCGTGGCTCGGTGGACGCTGGGGGATGATAAGTACAAGGCGCCCGAGAAGCCCTGGACGCTTGTCGGAAAGACACCGGTCCAGTTTAACGTCGGCCACATCGCGACGGCCGAAGGGGATACGGTGAACCCCGATGGGAAATACCTCGTCTCGCTCAACAAGTGGTCGGTGGACCGGTACAGGAACATCGGCCCGCTGCTGCCGCAGAACCTCCAGTTGGTTGATATCGCGAAAACCGGCGACTCGATGAAGGTGCTTTACGACCTGCCGATCGGCGTCGGCGAGCCGCACTACGCCCAGATCATCAAAGCGGATAAGATAAAAAGCTGGGAAATCTACCCTGAAGTCGGCTGGGACCCGCTCCAGCAGAGGAAGAGCGACGTCGTCGCGCTGGAAGGCAAGATCGAGCGCGACGGCGACAAGGTGGATGTTTACATGCCGGTCATCCGGAGCCACTTCGACCCAGAGCACATTGAGGTTGAGCAGGGGCAGAAGGTGACCCTCCACCTGACGAACCTTGAAAGGACCCTGGATGCCACGCATGGGTTTTGCATCACCGGTTATAACCTGTCGGCCAGCCTTGAGCCGGGCGAGTCGGTCACGCTCGATTTTGTCGCCGATAAGCCGGGCGTCTACCCGTATTACTGCCTGGAGTTTTGCTCCGCGCTCCACCTGGAGATGGTGGGATATCTCCTCGTGAAGCCGAAAAGCAAAGGGTAAAAGCGAGAGGGTATGAGATGCATTCAACGAATGAAAATCTCCGAGAACCGGCGCTGCAAGTTGCGCTGGTTCTCGGGGGCCTGGCTCTGCTGGCGTCGGTTTTCCTCCCGTACTGGCAGCTGAAGATAACAGCTCCCCAGTACCCAAAAGGCCTGTGCGTCCAGGTCTACCTGAACCATGTCGAAGGAGACATCCGGGAGATCGACACGCTGAACCATTACATCGGCATGCGCCCTTTGGGGGACGCGGCGAAGCTCGAGAGGAGCCTTTCGCTTGCCGGGGTGATCGCGATGATGTTCGTCCTGCTGTCGGCGGTCTTTTATCAAGGGAGATTTTCGGTTCTTCTCCTCCTCCCGGTGGCGGTGTTCCCGGTCGTTTTCATCGGTGACCTCTACTACTGGATGCGGGATTTCGGTTTGAACCTGAACCCGCACGCTGCGCTGAGTTCGTCGGTCAAGCCGTTCATCCCGCCGCTGTTCGGGCAAGGGAAGATCGCCCAGTTTAAGGCCGTCGCGTGGTTCGGGGCCGGTTTCTACCTCAGCTCTTTTACTTCTCTGGTTTCGGCGGCGGTCATAGCTCTTCGCTTGTTCGGCAGCCGGGAATCCCGGTGAAAAGACGTTCTGTTGTTTGGCTGGCCGCCGTCTTGGCGGCGGCCGTTTTCCCCGCATCCGGTTGGGCCCAGACGGTTGTGGTCGAATGCTCGGGGGAATCCTCCGCGATTGAAAAGGCGGCTGCGGCGGCGGAGGAGGGAGACTCCCTTGTGGTGAAGCCAGGGGTCTACCGGGGCCCTCTCCGGATAAAGAAGCCGCTGAAGCTCGTGGCGGACGGCCGCGTTGTCATCGACGGACAGGGAAAGGGCACGGTCGTCCGTTTGGCGGCTCCGAACATCGTATTCCGGGGGTTCACCGTCCGGTCGAGCGGGGACGTTCTCGGGACCGACGACGCAGGAATTCTCGCCAGCGGACTAGGGATTGTCATAGAGGACAACCGGATTGAAGATGCCCTCTTTGGGGTTTATCTGAGACAGGCTTCGGAATCGGTGGTTCGGAACAACACGCTTGTCGGGAAGAGTCTCGATCTTGGTCGGCGCGGGGATTTGATCCGGGTCTGGTACAGCCACGACGTCGTGATTCAGAAGAACAGCGCCTTGGACGGCCGTGATGTCGTTATTTGGTACTCGCGGGCCGCCCTTGTGGCGGGGAACCTGTTTGCCCGGGGGAGATATGGCATCCACTTCATGTATTGCAACAATTCCGTCGTTGAGGACAACACCCTCTCGGACAATTCGGTCGGGGTTTATCTGATGTACAGCGCGGACATTCTCCTGCGGGGCAACAAGATCGTCCACAACCGAGGCCCAAGCGGGTTCGGCATCGGCTTCAAGGACATGGAAAGGCCTCGGATCGAGGGGAACCTTGTTTCCGACAACCGGGTGGGCGTCTTCATCGACGCGTGCCAGCAGGGGGTTTTCAGGGGCAACGCGATTGTCTGCAACGACACCGGGATCGAGCTTTCTCCCGCGGTCCGCGTGAACCTTTTCGAGAGAAACGACCTCATTGATAACACCGAACAAGTGAGGATGGAGCGTTCGAGCTCGGCGACGGTGAACCGGTGGCAGGGGAATTTCTGGGCCGATTACCGCGGTTACGATGCGGACAGGGACGGCGTCGGAGACATCCCGTACCGGGCGGTGCGATTGTACGAGAACATCACCGACCGGTTCCATCTGCTGAAAATCTTTTGGGCCAGCCCGGCTGTTTTCGCGATCGATTTCGCCGCCGGCGCGTTCCCGGTTTTCGCCCCTTCGTCGAAACTTTCGGATGAGCAGCCGCTCATGCGTCCGGCCGGCTTGTCGGTTCAGCCGGACAAGTTCCGTGGGTCGGGTTTCTGGTGGGCGGTTGCCGCGTCGCTGCTTTCTCCGGTTCTCTGGATATGGACCCGATTCTCCGCGTAGAAAAGCTGACCAAACGGTTCGGGAGAGTCGCAGCGCTCTCGGAGCTCAGCCTCGAGGTCGCGCCGGGGGAGGCCGTCGCTTTGTGGGGTCCTAACGGGGCCGGGAAAACGACGCTGCTGCGCTGTCTCCTCGGCATTTTGCCGTATGAAGGGGAAATCCGGCTCTTGGGGTTTGACCCCCGCCGGCAGGGCAGGGAAATCCGCGCCCAAGTCGGCTATGTTCCTCAGCAGATCCGCTTCCATTCGGACCAGACTGTTTGGGAGACGATCGGATTTTACGCGCAGCTCAGGGGGATCCCCGCCGGACGGGCGGCCGATTTGATAGGCGCGTGGGGATTGGGGAACTCCCGGGGCGCTCAAGTGCAGAATCTTTCGGGCGGCATGAGACAGAAACTGATGCTCGCGATTGCGCTGTTGTCGGCCCCCCCGATTTTGTTCCTCGACGAACCGACGAGCAACCTCGATATTTCGACCCGCCGGGATTTCTCGTCGGCGCTTGGGGATTTGAAGAAATCCGGCAGGACCCTGCTTTTCTGTTCGCACCGGCTCTCTGAAGTCCGGAACTTGGCGGACAGAATCGTCTCTTTTGAGGAGGGCAGGAAGATATTTGAAGGCAAACCATCCGGGCTGACGGCCGCCTTGTCCGAGGGGGTGGATCTCGACTCCGAACCGCTCCCCGGAGAGCGCCCATGAACGCCCGGGTCGTTTTGACATTGGTCCGGAAAGAGATGAGGGACGCGCGCCGGAACAAGTGGTTCCTTGTTATCGCGGTGCTTTTCACCGGCCTAGCCGTCTCTCTAAGCTTGATGGGGTTCGCCGGGCTGGGATCGGTCGGTGTTGCCGGGTTTGGCCGGACCGCGGCCAGTCTTTTGAACCTTGTGGTTTTGCTGATCCCGTTAATGGGACTTTTGCTCGGAGGGACCAGCATTGTCAGCGAGAGGGAGCAGGGAACGCTCGAGTCTTTGCTGGCCCAGCCGGTGACTCCACAGGAGGTATTGTTAGGGAAATATGTGGGGTCAGCGGCGGCCCTATTGTCGGCGGTCTTCCTTGGTTTTGGGGTGACCGCGTTGGTTATCTCCCGGACTACCGGCTGCGAAGAGGCGGGCAGTTACGCCGCGCTGGTTTTCTTCACCGCCCTTCTCGGACTGGCGTTTCTCAGCGTTGGGTTTTTGATCTCCGTGTTCGTCCGCCGCCAGGCCACGGCGATCGGCTTGGTGATCTCAACCTGGGTCGGCTTCCTCTTCTTGAGTGATTTGGGGCTTATGGGGACGGCCGTGATGTTGAAGCTTCCGGTTGAGGCGCTGTTGTGGCTTGTGCTGGCTAATCCCGCGCAGTCGTTCAAGGTGGCCGTTATAGGGAAGCTGCACGGGAACCTGGAGCCCTTCGGGCCGGCGGGCTTGTATGCGTCGGAAACGTGCGGCCCATGGCTTGGGGGCATCCTGATCGCGTTTTTAGCGGCCTGGATTCTCATGCCGTTGCTGGCGGCCATGGTTTCCTTGAGGAATAAGGGGGTCAACTAAAGGTGCGCCGCTTCTTCACGGGCCTCGCTTTTTTGGTGGTCTTTTCGGGGTGCACTGGAGCGCGCGATTCAGCCCCCCCTAAAATCCAGTTTGGGCGGGAGGCCTGCTCCGAATGCCACATGATCATCGATGACGACCGGTTTTGCGGCGCCCTGTTCGGGGAAGATGGCGTTTACTCGAAATTCGACGATATCGGCTGCATGAAACGCTTCGAGGACGATCACCGGTGGGCCACGCGGCCCGGCTGGGTTCGGGATTTTGTTTCTCGTGGATGGTTGAAGAGGGAAGAGGCCTATTACGTTCAAACAAAAAACATACTGTCACCCATGGGGTCCGGCATCGCCGCCTTTAAAGAACGCCGAGCCGCGGCGGATTTCGCGGTGAAGACGAACGCAGCCGTTCTGTCGTGGGAGAGCACAGAAGGAGGGAAGAATGAGACGGTTCATTGAAACGAAGAAAGTGTGGGTCGGTTTTTTCTCTGTCGTGGTCGGAATGCTTGTTTGGAATGCTCCGGCGGTTTGGGCCGCCGTGATCAAGGGTTCGGTCTCTTTTGAGGGGCAGGCCCCGGACCGAAAGCCGCTCAGCTTTGGGGCGGAGAAACAGTGCGCGCAGCTGCACGGCGACAAGATGCCTCTGTCGGAAGACCTGATCGTGAACGCCAACCATACCGTGAAGGATGTGTTGGTCTACGTGAAGGAAGGGGTGTCCGGAGAATGCAAAGCCCCGGAACAGCCCGTTTTGATCAACCAGGTTGGGTGCGTGTTTGTTCCTCATGTCGCCGTCGCGATGGTGGGCCAGCCGGTGATCTTCCAGAACGACGATCCGGTGCTCCACAACGTCCGTGCCCAGTCGAAAATGCAGCAGTCCTTTAACGTGGCCCAGCCGACAAAAGGGATGAGGACGACGAAGACGCTGAAGAAGCAGGAAATAGGGATGCTCCTGCGCTGCGACGTCCATTTCTGGATGGCCAGCACTCTTCACGTGTTGGCGCACCCGTACTTTTCGGTCACCGGTGACGCGGGAACTTTTGAGGTCAAGGGGCTGCCGGCCGGCGCCTACACGGTTGAGGCTTGGCACGGGACGCTCGGCGCCGTCCAGCAGACCGTCACCGTGACGGCTGACGAAACCAGGGAAATTAATTTTGTGATGAAGAAATCGTAACACCCGCTAAGGAACAGAGGGATTCGCCCATGGTCTCAGGGTCTTTCGTGGCAAACGTCCGGCGTCTGGTTGTCTATCTCGTCAAGCCCTCCAAATACGACGAGGAGGGCTACGTCATCCGCCACTGGCGGGGCGTCTTGCCCAGCAATACCCTGGCCTGTCTCTATGGCCTGACGGAAGATGTAAGGCAGCGCGGGGCGCTAGGGCCGCTCACGTGGAAAATCCATCTGATCGACGAAACAGTCCAAAAAGTTCAAGTGCGCGAGATCGCGCGGGCAAGCCGGCAGCGGGACACCCGGGTCATCGTCTGCCTTGCCGGAGTCCAGTCAAACCAGTTTGCTCGGGCCACGGACCTGGCGCTCGAGTTTCGCGCCTGCGGGATCGACGTCCTGATCGGGGGATTCCATGTCAGCGGATCGCTGGCGATGCTTTCGCAGGTCCCCCCGGAAATCCAGCGCTTGAGGGATGCCGGCGTCACCCTCGTTGCCGGGGAGATTGAAGGCCGATGGGAAGGCATCCTTCGGGATGCGCTGTGCGGGGCCCTTAAACCCCTCTACAACTTTCTCGCGGAACCGCCCGATCTGCGCTCGGCCCCCCTCCCGCGGATCAGCAGCCGTTACCTGAAGCGGTTCGTCGCCCCGAACTTCGGGACGCTCGATTGCGGACGGGGATGCCCGTTCAATTGCTCCTTCTGCACCGTCATCAACGTCCAGGGGCGGGCGATGCGGTTCCGGAATGTGGAGCGGCTCCTGTCCTTGATCCGGGAGAATTACCGGAAACACCGGATTTCCTACTATTTCTTCACCGATGACAACTTTTGCCGCAACAGAAATTGGGAAGCCCTCTTTGACGGCTTGATCCGGCTTCGCGCCGTGGAAGGGATCCGGATCGCTTTTATGATCCAGGCGGATACCCAGTCGCACCGGTTGCCGGGGTTCGTGGCCAAAGCGAAAGCGGCTGGCTGCTCGCAGGTTTTTATCGGGATCGAAAGCCTGAATCCGCAGAACCTGGAAGCGGCGGGTAAGCGCCAGAATCACACGGCGGAGTTCCGGAAGCTGATCGAAACATACCGCCAGGCGGGGATCCATACCCACGTTGCGTATATTATCGGGTTTCCGTTTGATACCGCGGAATCCGTCCGTCAAGACGTGGAGCGGCTGAAATCAGAGCTCGGACCGGAGCAGGCGTCGTTCTTCATGCTGACGCCATTGCCGGGCTCGCGAGACCACCTGGAGCTGGTTGAGCGGGGCGCATTCGTGGACCCGGACCTGAATCGCTACGATTCCTTTCAAGCCACGACCCCGCACCCCCGGATGTCGGGCGAAACATGGCGGAAGGCCTACCAAGAAGCATGGGGCTCCTTTTATGGGCTCGACAATATGAAAGCCATCCTCCGGCGGGTGCCTCCCGAGAACTACTGGAGTGTCTTTGCGAACTTCGTTTGGTATAAGAACGCGACGGAGGTGGAACAGGGGCACCCGATGATCCACGGTTTTTTCAGGTTGAAAGACCGGCTTCAGCGCCGGCCGGGCGTCCCGGTCCAAACGCCGTGGCAGCACTTCAGGCGGCAGATGGAAGACCTGGGCAGATACGCCCGGCTGTGGGTCAAGCTCGCCTTTGAAATGGAGGAACTTTGGCTTCAGACGCGTCGCCGGAGCGAATTGGAGCGGCGGGTCATTGAAACGCTCCAACAACGCTCTATTCGCGCGAAGCAGTGGAGGGCGCTGCGTCTGGCTGAGCTGCAGGAGGCGTACCGCCGCGCGCATGCCGCCACTCCCTCCCTTGCGTGGTTGTGGGTAAAACAGCGGAACTGCTTTTCACAGTCACTGACGCATTCCCGGCAGCCCCTTCACCAGTTTTGGCGAGAGTCCCGGGTACTCATGAGGAGGGGGCAACTTCATCGCATCGATGTGAGCGGATCGATGTTCCATCTGGCAGAGGAAAGCGTGCTGTTTTTCAGCTTTGCCTCAGCATTTTTTGGAAGGCTCCTCTTCCGGCTTTGGGGCGATGCGAGAGATCTCACGGGGAATCGATAAAAGATAACCCGCTTTGTGATCTCCCGCGGCAGGCGGTAGGATGGATGCGTGAATGAGCGGGAACAGTTCAATCGCCTGGCGAAATCGTACGGGGTGCAGACCTCGTACGTGGATCTGACCGGACGGACCCGGGTCGCTTCCATCGAAGTTTTACTGGCGGTCCTGCGGGCGCTGGGGGCCTCGAGGGAACAAGCCCTCCGGAAACGCCGGGCGGCTGCTGGGATGACGGGTCCCCGGACCTGTTTCGGAGCAGAGAACCGGAAACGGAGCTGGGGGTTGTTCCTTCCTCTCTATGCTCTCTGGTCCGATCGCAACCGGGGTGCCGGAGATCTCACCGACCTGAAGGCGTTCGCCCGTTGGGCCGGCGGCATGGGCGCGGGATGGGTGAGCACTCTTCCTCTACTAAGCCAATTCCTGGACAAGCCGTTCGAGCCGAGTCCTTACTCTCCTGTGAGCCGCCTCTTCTGGAGTGAGTTCTGGCTGGATCTGGGGGAGCTCAAAGGGCTGCCGCGCGGTCCTTGGGTGGATTACCGCCGGCAGATGGCGCTCAAGCGGGCGGTTCTTGAAAAACGGGCGGCGCGGTGGGTTCTGCCGGCCGGCTGGCTGAGCGAACATCCCGGGACACTGGAGTACGCCCGGTTTCGGGCCGCCACGGAGGAGCGGGGAGTTTGGCGGCGCTGGCCGGAAAGGATGCGGCGCGGCGAGCTCCGCGCGGGGGACTGCTCCGAACGGAAGGCCCGAGTCCATCTCTACGCGCAGTGGCTGGTCCAGCGGCAGATGAAGGATCTGCGCCGCTCGGCGGCCGCGGCCGGAACGGGGCTCTACTTCGACCTGCCTCTTGGGGTCCACCCGGACGGGTACGACGCCTGGAAAGAGCGGGAGATCTTCGTCGAAGGGGTGAACGTCGGCGCTCCCCCGGACCCCTTTTTCGCGAAGGGGCAGGATTGGGGTTTCCATCCCATCCATCCGGAGAAGATCAGGGAACAGGGTTACGATTATTGGAGCCGGTGCCTGAGGCATTCGATGCGGGTTGCCTCTCTTCTGCGAGTGGACCATGCGATGGGATTCCGAAGATTGTTTTGGATTCCGAAAGGGTTTCCGGCGTCCGAGGGAGTGTATGTTCGCTACCGGGAAGAGGAATGGTTCGCGGTCCTTTGCCGCGAGTCCCGGAGGAACCACTGTGCCGTGGTGGGAGAGGATTTGGGGACGGTCCCCGCCGGGTTCCGCCGCGTTCTGCGCGACCGGGGGATCGCCGGCATGTTTGTCGTGCCGTTTGAATTGCGGCCCGGTTCGAGCAGGCCGCTCCGCCGTCCGCCTGCCCGTTCGATGGCCGGTTTGAACACGCACGATATGCCGCCCTTCGCCTCTTTTTGGAAAGGATGGAAAGCCAGAAAGCCCCTGCTGAGCCAACTGCGCGGGGAGGGCTGGCTCCGACCGGGGGAGGGGGACGGCGGTCCGGAAGCGGCCCGGGCTCTTCTGCGGGCATTGGCCGCCGGCCCGGCGCGGTCGGTGGGGGTGAACCTGGAGGACCTTTGGGGGGAGCGGCGGCCGCACAACATTCCAGGCCGATCGGGCGGGAGAAACTGGCGGCGGAAAGCGCGGTATTCGCTGGAGCAGTTTCGCCGGATGGAGCGGGTGACGCGTGTTCTTAAGGAAATGAGCCGCCTGCGTGCTTGATTGACAGTCCGCCCCAAAGCTCGTAGGGTATCCTAAGAATGCGGATAACACAGCCCTTGAGCGAGATCAGCCGTCTGACGGAACAGGACGTTTATCTGTTCAACGAAGGGACCCATTCCCGGCTTTACGAGAAGATGGGGGCGCATCTCCGGGAAGGAGGAACCTCCTTCGCTGTCTGGGCGCCGGATGCGGAGCAGGTTTCGGTCATCGGCGATTTCAACGGCTGGGAACGAGGCCGCCACCCGCTCGCGCCCCACGGCCAGTCCGGGATCTGGGAAGGATTCATCCCCGGAATCGGCAAGGGCCAAATCTACAAGTATCACATCACCTCCCGCCGTCCCGGGTACCGCGTGGACAAGGCGGACCCCTTCGCCTTCTTCTGCGAGGTGCCGCCTAAGACCGCTTCGGTGGTCTGGGGGCTGGACTATGGCTGGTCCGACGACGAATGGATGAAGGACCGCCGGCGGCGGAATGGCCTGCAGTCCCCGATTTCCATTTATGAGGTTCACCTTGGTTCCTGGATGAGGATGCCGGAGGAGGGGGGGCGGGTGTTGTCTTATCGGGAGATCGCTCCCCGGCTGGCCGACTACGCGCGCAAGGTGGGTTTCACGCACGTCGAGTTCCTTCCGGTGATGGAGCACCCCTTCTACGGGTCGTGGGGCTACCAGGGGACCGGTTATTTCGCGCCGACCAGCCGGTACGGGACGCCGCAGGACTTTATGTTCCTCGTGGACACCCTTCATCAGAACGGCATCGGCGTGATCCTCGACTGGGTCCCGTCCCATTTCGCGACCGATGAGCACGGCTTGGGGCTCTTCGACGGGACGCACCTGTACGAGCACGCCGACGACAAGCAGGGGATCCACCCCGATTGGAACAGCTACGTCTTCAACTACGGGCGCAACGAGGTGCGCAGTTTCCTGCTCAGCAGCGCGCTGTTCTGGCTGGACCGTTTCCACGCGGACGGACTGCGGCTGGACGCGGTGGCCTCGATGCTGTACCTGGACTATTCCAGGAAACCCGGCGAATGGATCCCCAACCCGCACGGGGGCCGGGAGAACCTTCAGGCCAGCCAGTTTCTCCGCCGTCTCAATGAGGAGGCCTACCGCCTTTACCCGGATATCCAGATGTTCGCCGAGGAGTCCACGGCCTGGCGAGGCGTCACCCAGCCGGTGTCGGCTGGCGGGCTGGGGTTCGGCATGAAGTGGGACATGGGATGGATGCACGATACGCTGGACTACGTGAAGAAGGAGCCGGTCCACCGGAAATTTCACCACAACACGCTGACCTTCCGCATGCTGTACGCTTTCACCGAGAACTTCGTGCTGGCCCTTTCCCATGATGAGGTGGTGCATGGGAAATCCTCACTGCTGGGCAAGATGCCGGGGGACGACTGGCAGAAATTCGCGAACGCGCGGCTGCTGCTGGGCTATCAGTTCGCCCAGCCCGGAAAGAAACTGCTGTTCATGGGGATGGAGTTCGGCCAGTGGGGGGAGTGGCACCACGATGAGGGTTTGGACTGGCCCCTGGCCCGGCACGACCGGCACGCCGGGCTCCAGCGATGGGTGACGGACCTGAACCGCCTGCTCCGAGAGGAGCCGGCCCTGCACGAGCTGGATTTTGAGGCCGGTGGGTTCGAGTGGCTGATCGCCGACGACGCGGACAACAGCGTGACGGCGTTCCTCCGGAAGGGGAAACAGCCGGGAGGGGAGATCCTGGTGGTCTGTAACTGGACGCCGGTGCCGCGGACCGGCTACCGGGTCGGCGTGCCGCGCCCGGGCGTTTGGCGGGAACTGCTCAACAGCGACGCGAAGGAATATTGGGGCAGCGGCTGGGGGAACTTGGGCAGGAAGGAGGCGGAAAAGGAGGAGCGGCATGGACAGCCCTGCTCTTTGAGTTTGGCGCTTCCTCCCTTGTCGGTTCTTTTCCTGAAGCCGTGAGCGCGGAGCGGTTCGTCTGCATCCATGGGCATTTTTACCAGCCGCCGCGGGAGAGCCCCTGGACGGAAGAGATCGAGGACCAGCCGTCGGCCCGTCCCTACCGGAACTGGAACGAGCGGATCACGGCTGAGTGCTACGGCCCCCTGGCCGATCGGGGCGTGTACGCCCGGATGAGCTTCGATTTCGGGCCGACGCTCCTGCATTGGATGGAGCGGAAAAAACCGCCGCTGTACGGCGCCATCCTTCAGGCGGACCGGGACAGCCGCGGCCGCTTCTCCGGGCACGGCTCCGCGATGGCGCAGCCGTACAACCACATGATCCTGCCGTTGGCGAACCGGCGGGACCGCGTGACGCAGGTGGTTTGGGGGATTCGGGATTTTGAATGGCGTTTCGGGCGGAAGCCGGTGGGGATGTGGCTTCCCGAGACGGCGGTGGATTTGGAGACGCTGGAGATCTTGGCCAGCCAGGGGATCCGGTTCACGGTGCTGGCCCCCCATCAGGCCCGCGCAGAGATCGATCCCCGGCGGGCCTACGGCCTGAAACTCTCTTCCGGCAGGAGGATGCAGATCTTTTTTTATGACGGCGCGATTTCCCGGTCCGTGGCGTTCGAGGGATTGGCTTCCGCCGGGAACCGCCTGGCCGACCGCCTGTTAGGCGCTTTCTCCCCCGGGTCTCCCGGGCCCCAGCTGGTCCACATCGCGTCCGACGGCGAGACGTACGGCCACCATCACGCCGGCGGGGACCGGGCGCTGGACGAGGCCCTGCGCCAAGTGGAGCACGCGGTCGGCGTCCGGCTGACGAACTACGAGGAGTACTTGGAGAGGCACCCGCCGGCCCAGGAGGTGGAGATCGTCGAGAAGAGCTCTTGGAGCTGTCCCCACGGCATCGACCGGTGGTGGAGCGACTGCGGCTGTCACAGCGGAGCGCACCCGGGTTGGAGCCAGTCCTGGCGAACGCCTCTGCGGGACGCGCTGGATTGGCTGAGAGACACGACGGCTCCGCTCTATGAGCGGGAGGCCGCTCCACTGCTGAAGGACCCGTGGGCAGCGCGGGACCGCTCCATGGATCTGGTGTTGGATCCCTCGTCCGGGACGCGGAGTAAATTCATGCAGGAGCAGGGCGCGCGGCCGCTGTCCGGCGAGGACCAAGACCGGGTGCTGAAACTGCTGGACCTCCAGCGGCAATTACTGCTCATGTACACCAGCTGTGGATGGTTCTTCGACGACATCGGAGGGCCCGAAGCGGTGCAGATTTTACGCTGTGCGGCGCGCGCGATCGAATGGGCGGAGGGGCTCTTCGCGGTCCCGCTGGAGCCCCGGTTCCTGGGCTTCCTGGAGCGGGCCCAGAGCAACGACCCTGAAAAAGGGGACGGCCGCAGGATCTATGAAACAGCGGCGCGGCCGGCCAAGGGGGAACGAAGATGAGCTTCGGCGTTTCCGATCTGTTTGATGTCCTGCTGATCTGGGTCTTCATCTATTCGGTCCTCATCTGGTTCCGGACGACCGCTTCGCAGAGAGTGGTCATCGGGATTTGCCTTTTGGCGGGGGTCTATTACCTGGCCAAGCTGTTCGACCTGTACCTGACCCAGCTGTTGTTCCGGACCCTCTTCGCGGTCATGCTGGTCGCGGTGGTCGTGGTGTTCCAGGAGGAGATCCGCCGCGCCTTCGAGCGGGTCGCGCTGTGGGGCACCTTCCGGGACCGGCGGCGCTACGCCGGTTTCCACATCTCGGATACATTGGTCGAAGCGGTCGGCACCTTGGCCTCGGACCGGGTGGGGGCCTTGATCGTGATCAAGGGGAAGGAACTGCTGGACCGCCACGTGGACGGGGGAATCCCTCTGCAGGGCAGGATCAGCAAGCCCCTGCTGTACAGCATCTTCGACCCCCATTCGCCGGGCCATGACGGCGCGGTTTTGATCGAGGCGGACCGCGTCGCCAAGTTCGGAGCGCACCTGCCGCTGTCGAAGAACCCGGTGCAGGTGGGCACGCTCGGCACGCGGCACGCGGCCGCGCTGGGCATGGCCGAGTGCTCGGACGCCTTCGTAGTCGTTATTTCAGAGGGGACCGGAACGATCCGGGTGGCTCAGGAAGGGCAATTGATCACGATGAGTTCGGTCGCGGAGTTGAAGGACCGGTTGGAGCGGTTCTACCAGGAGAAGTTCCCCCGTTATGCCGAGCCGGACTGGAAGCGGTACCTCACCCGGGATGCCCGGTTCAAGGCGCTCTCGCTCCTGCTGGCCCTGCTCGCTTGGTTCATGTTTGCCTACCGGTCGGAGAACGTGCAGAGGACATTTGCCGTGCCGATCGAATACCGGAACCTTCCCGAGGGATGGGTGCTGGAGGGAGTGACCACGCCGGAGGCGATGGTCACTCTGACCGGGTCGCATCGGGAATTCAACCTGCTCAACCCGTCCAGCATGGTGATCTCGCTGGACCTGAACGGCGTCCAGGAAGGGATGCAGAGGTTCAGCATCTCGGAGGAAGAACTGCGGCACCCGTCGAACCTGAAGGTCTACCGCATCGATCCGAACCTGATCCTCGTGGAGGTGCACAAGACGTCGGTGGTGGACCTGCCGGTCGAGGTGCGGACGCAGGGCCATCTTCCCGCGGGCCTGCGCCTGGTCGGTCTCAAGGCCCTGCCGAGCTCAGTCCAGGGCAGGGTGCCGGACGACCAGCGGCCGTTGTTGGGCAGTATCGAGACCCAGCCGGTGGATTTGAGCGCCATCACCCGGACGACGCTGATCAAGGTGGATCTCTCCCTTCCGGAATCCCTGCACCTGATCCGTCCGGAATTGCCCGAGGTTCAGGTGACGGTCGAGGTGGCGGAGCAGGAGAAGTCCCGGTAGCATGGACCGGGGATCGCCGCTGTGCCGCGCGTACCGCTATTGCGAGTGGATCACTTACCGGCATTACGAGAATTTCCCGGTCGCTTCCTGGCTCCTCCCTCGGGAACTGCGCCCGCACATCGCCGCCGTCTACGCCTTCGCCCGCTCGGCCGACGATTTCGCCGATGAATCGAGGTACCAGGGCAGGTCGCTTGAACTACTGGAGCGGTGGCGCGCCTCTCTCCGGGCCTGCGCGAACGGCGGCGGCCCGGAGCATCCGGTCTTCACCGCGCTGGCCGATACGGTCCGGCGCCGGGAGCTTCCGGTCCGGCTGTTGGATGACCTGCTGACCGCCTTCACGATGGACGTGACCAAACGCCGCTACACCGACTGGGAGGATCTGCTGAACTACTGTAAACACTCCGCCCACCCGGTCGGCCGACTGGTCCTTTTGCTCTCCGGCATCCGGGACGAGGAGCTCCACCGGCTTTCCGACGACATCTGCACCGCTCTTCAGCTGGTCAACCATTGGCAGGATCTGCGGATCGATCTGACCCGGGACATGCTCTACATCCCGAAAACCCTTATGGATCAGCATGGCGTGAGTGAGCAAGAGTTGAAAGAGATTGCCGCGGATCGGATCGGGGTGCCTGGAAGTTTCCAGGTGCTCATGAAAGAGTTGGTGGGCCGCGCGCGGGCGCTGTTCGATTCGGGCGAGCCGCTGGTCAAGCACCTGAAAGGGGGGCTGCGCCTCGAGATCAAGCTGACGCTGTTGGGAGGCCGGACCCTCCTGGACCGGATCGAGTCGGTCGATTACGACGTCTTCCGCCGCCGCCCGCTCATCTCAACGGTCGATAAAATGTGTCTGCTCACTCGTGCACTCCTCTCTTAGCGGCGCGTTCGATTATTGTTGTTGGTTAACCCGACGCTCCGGCAGCCATTTCGTTTCAAGTTTCCTGCTGTTGCCGCCGGCCCGCCGCCGGGCCATGGAAGCGGTCTACGCATTCTGCCGGGCCATGGATGACGTGGTGGACCGGGAAGATACGGTACCGGAAGAGGCACGGCGGGAGCTTGCCCTCTGGCGCCGGGAGCTGGACGCCTGCGAGCAGGGATTCCCGACCCACCCGATCGCCGTCGCCATCGCGGAGATCCGGCGGAGTTACTCCATCCCGATGGATTTCTTCCGCAAGCTGATCACCGGCGTCGAAATGGACCTCGAGCATCGGAGGTACGGGACGTTCGAAGAACTCAAGAGCTACTGCGAGCATGTGGCTTCCGTCGTGGGGCTGATCTCGGTCCGGGTCTTCGGATGCAGTCATCCCGACGCGGACCGGTACGCCACCGACCTTGGGATCGCTCTTCAGATGACCAACATCCTGCGGGATCTTCAGCCGGACGCGGCCCGTGGGAGGATCTACCTGCCGTCCGAAGATCTGCGCCGGTTCGGATGTTCGGAGCAGGATCTCCTGGGCGGCCGCCTGTCGGATTCTATGAAACGTTTGCTGGAGTTCCAGACGCAGAGGGCTTGGGGGCATTTCCAGAGCGCACAGCAGTGGTTCCGTTCCAGCGGGGAAGGTCGCCGGCTGCTGCCGGCGCAGATCATGGCCGGCGTGTACGCTCGGCTTCTGCGCCGGATCCAGGAGTCCGGCTACGACGTCTTTTCCCGGCGAGTCCGGGTTTCCCGTCCTGAGCAGTTTCGAGTCGCCCTCCGTTGCCTCGTCACGCCGTCGTCCTAGGGGGGGGATTCGCCGGCCTGCGGGCGGCCGTCTCTCTGGCCGATGCCGGCGTCCGGGTCACCGTTTTGGAAAGCCGCAACGGCCTGGGGGGCCGGGCCCGCTCGTTCACCGATCCCTCCAGCGGGGAGGTGATGGACAACGGCCAGCACCTCTTCCTGGCCGGCTACCACCGCACGCTCGCTTTCCTCGAGCGCCTCGGCACCCGGGACCGGGTGGTTTTTCAGGACCATCTGCGGGTCCGCTTCCTCGAGCCGGGCGGACGCGGCCGCTTATTGGACTGTCCGCCCCTTCCGGCGCCCTGGCACCTGATCGTTGGGCTGCTGGGTCTTCGGGGGATTCCTCTGCGGGACAAGCTCTGTTGGGTCCGGCTCCGCAACGAATTGAAGGGAAACGGCGGAACGGGGGAGACGGTGGACCAATGGCTGGCCCGTATGGGCCAGGGGGACCGGAGCCGGAAACTGTTCTGGGACCCGTTGACGATTGCCGCCCTGAACGAAGATCCCCGGAAGGCAAGCGCTGTGGGACTCCAGCGGGTTTTGCGGACGATGATGGGGGAGCCGTGGGCGAATGCCCGGCTCGGGATGTCGGCCGTGGGTCTGAGCGATCTTTACGCGGAGCAGTCGCGCCGGATCATCGATGGAAAAGGGGGACAGGTCCACCTGAACCGGCCGGCGGCAGGGCTGGAAATCGAGAATGGACGGGTGGGCGCGGTCCGGCTGGCCGACGGGAGCCGGATCGAGGCCGACGCGGTGATCAGTTCGGTTCCGCCGCCGGCCCTTCTGCGGCTCCTGCCGGAATCCGCGCCGGTCTGCGCGGAATTGCGGCAGTCCCTCGGCCGGTTTCAGAGCTCCCCGATCCTTTCGGTGAATCTTTGGCTGAACCGCCCTCCGACGGAAGAGCTGTTTGTGGCTCTCATCGGTTGCCGGTTCCAATGGCTCTTCAACAAGCAGGCGATCTTGAAACTGGCCGGCATCAGCGCGGGTTACGTCGCCCTCATTATCAGCGCCGCGGCGGACTACCTCGACCGGCCCAATGAGGAGCTGGTCCGGATGGCGGTGGAAGACCTCCAGTGCTGTTTCCCCGCGGCCGGCCGGCTGAACCCCTCCCGCTCGCAGGTGGTCCGGGAAAGGGATGCCACCGTTTCGCTCACGCCGGAGACGGAGCGCATCCGCCCCAGCCCCAAGAGCCCGCTCCAAAACCTCTTCTTAGCTGGTGATTGGACCGCGACCGGTTTGCCGGCCACCCTCGAATCCGCCGTCGTGAGCGGCGAATCCGCCGCCTCCGCTGTCCTCCAGCACTCTATCTGATTAGCCGCACCGCCCTGGCCGGGGCGTAGGAACGCCGACCCGGAGCGAGGACGGCCCGGCGGGGCGGGGGCAAGCCAAGCAAAGCGCTTGCTTGGGTAGGCGCTGGTGGTAAAATAATCAAATCTCCATGAACCTTAATGCCTACCTGAAACAGCGCCAGACCCTGGTCAACCGTGCCTTGGACCGGGCTCTGCCTTCCCCTAATAGTGTGCCGGGCCGGATCCATGAGGCCATGCGCTACAGCGTGTTAGGGAAAGGGAAGCGGGTCCGGCCGGTCCTGGTCCTGGCCGCCTGTGAGGCGGCCGGGGGGAAGGTCACCGATGCCCTGCATGCGGCCTGCGCCCTGGAGCTGATCCATGCCTC
>Ga0209515_10001223_pt1 | contig 44048 bp, 42 predicted proteins | sample Subgroupgradi54m_FD_187454 | JGI IMG/M metagenome (GOLD analysis project Ga0209515, IMG submission 187454) | Subsurface groundwater microbial communities from S. Glens Falls, New York, USA - GMW60B uncontaminated upgradient, 5.4 m (SPAdes)... ... | reverse complement strand
ACACGTCCAATGGCCAGCCGCACGAAGCTTCTGACCGAGTTGAGCGTAGCCGACCTCTGGAAGACCGTCAAGGACCCCGAGCAGGTCTGGGGAGATCTGTCCATCGAGATGAAGCGCACGGTGAAGCTGCTCCTCCAGAATCGCCTCCATGATGAGCTCGCCACCTATCTGCGGGCGGAGCGCTACGAGCGCGTCCCTGGCCGCCGCGGGATGCGCAACGGCGTCTATCGCCGCGGGATCACTACCACGTGGGGCACCATTCCCGATCTCGAGATGCCCCGCACTCGCCTCCACGGCTTCGCGTCCGCGGTCCTCCCGCGCTATCAGCGGCGGACGGCGTCCGTCGATCGCCTCATTCAGGCGGTCTTCCTCGCCGGCATCAGTACCCGGCGGGTGGGCTCCACGCTGGCGCAACTCCTCGAGGACACCGTCAGTCCCTCGACGGTCTCCAGTATCACCCGCCTGCTCGATCGCCGCGTCGACGCCTGGCATCGCCGGCCGCTGACCGATACCTATCGCTACCTCGTCCTCGACGGCCTCACCCTCCGCGTCAAAACCCCTGATGGGACGCGGCGCCGGCTCATCCTCGTCGCCTATGGCCTGACCCCCGAGGGGCGCCGCCAGCTCATTGACTACCGCCTGACGAAGACAGAGAGTCAAGGGGCCTGGGAAGCGTTCCTCATCAACCTCGCGGCGCGCGGACTGACCGGCGAGCACCTCGCCCTCATCACCACCGATGGCCATCGCGGGCTCCATGCCGCCCTCGAACTCGTCTATCCGACCGTGCCGCGCCAAACGTGCTGGGTCCACGTCCTGCGCAACGTCGCCCAACGCCTGCGCGTCCGCGATCGCGACCGCTGCTTGACGCTCGCGCGACGCATCTATGAGGCCCGCTCGCGGCCCGCCGCCGAACGGGCCCTCTCCACCTGGCGACGCGCGTGGCAGCGGGTCGCCCCCCATGCTGTCGCGTGCGTCCTCCGCGACTGGGAAGCCTTGCTGGCCTTCTACCACGTCCCGGCGCAGGACTGGCGCCGGGTGCGCACGACGAACGCGATTGAGCGCGCCTTTCGAGAAGTCCGCAGACGCACTCGGCCGATGACGTGCTTTACTAACGATGCGAGCTGTGATCGCATCATCTATGCTGTCATGCACCATCTCAATACTCAGTGGGAGGGACGTCCTCTCTCAAACGAAAGTACACAAAAGTCTTGACACTACCGCGCACGCTTTGTGGAATCGGAACCCATCAGTTCGGCGGTACCTACGAGAGCCCTGCGCGCGAAAGCGCCCCACCGCGTCGCGCGGTGCGACGGATCTGGTCCACTTCCTCGTCGCTGATCGCCCGTTCAAACCGACGGAACCCGGCCATGCGGAACCCATGCTTGCGCGCGAGGGCTGCGATCTCCTCGATCTTGGGAAGGCTGACATCCTTGCCCAGTGTGAAGTTCTCGTACCGTCCTTCGAGCGCCAGGATAATAGTCTCCGCGATACAGGCTTCGCACGTCCGCGGCGGGAACCCGAAGTTGAACCCGAACTCGACCTCCCCAGGAACTTCGATCACCCCCCCGTCGATGACGAGCACGTCTTTGCGGCGCTCATAGACCCGCTGCGACACGTTCCGCGGACGCGCGACGTCGCAGACGACGGCCCCCGGACGGAGATCTTCGGGCTCGATGAGGACATCGGTGGCTGAGGAGACGGTCAGGATGATGTCCGCCGCGCGCACGGCGGTCTTCACATCGGTTTCGACCGTGACCGCTGCGCGGGCGGTCGGCTGCAACGAGGAGGCCAGGACCTCAAGGTCCGTTCGCGTCCGGGCGACCAGCGTGAGATGGCCCACATCGCGCGCGAGGATCGCGCTGCAGGCCGTCCCAATCGACCCGGTAGCCCCAATGACGACTCCATGTGCGTCGCGCGGAGCAATCCCCATCCGCGCGGCCGCCAGCAGGGCTCCTTCAACCGCCGTCGCCGCGGTGTAGCTATTTCCCGTCGTGACCGGAATCGTCAAATTCTGCGCGACAGTCATCCCGCGATCGCCGACAATTTTGGTAAATGCGGTCAGCCCCAGGATCCGCGCGCCTTGCCGCTCGGCGAGCCGCCCGCTCTGGATCAACCGGTGGTAGACGAAGCGGAGATCGGCGCTCCGCAGCATCTCGGGGGTCAGGGGGAGGCCAATGAACCATCCCTCCGCGCGCGCGCCGGTCGCCGACCGGATCCCGGTGATGTGCGAGACGAGCCGGGGGGGCACCCATCGAAAGGCGCGTTCGACCCAGGGCGCGGGGAGCCAACGCGTTACCGGATACTTGCGGGCGAAATCGCTCATCCGGAGCGGATGGAGAACGATGGCGAACGTCCCGGGCGCGACCGACGGCGCGTTCATCGAACCGGTACCGACTCCAGGCTCGAGGTTGGGGCTGCGGCGGGATCCGTCAGCACCTCTACCCGGGGCCGCACGCCCGCCCGCAGGAGCGTCTCCAGATAGGCTTCGGCGGGAATCGCTTCTGGTCGGGTACCCGTCAACGCGACGACGACCCCTTGGAGCACATTTGTCCCAAACGAGCGTCCATTCATCTCGGGCCCATCAGTGATGAGCATCCAGACCCCTCGGGCCCGCAGCTCTGCGACATCCGTTGGGGTAATCGTGTTCGTGAAAACGATCTTCCCCGCGAGCCGGGCGGGCAGGAAGCGGCGGATGAGGTGGAAGTCGCCCGCGACCACGTCCGCCCACTCGAAGTATTGCCCGTGCTTGGGGATGATCTCGTCCTGCTTCTTGCCAGTTGGGTAGAGGTACTTGAACGGGACCTTGGTGAGAATCGGAAGCAAGAGGGCAGCGAGGATATTTACCGATGTCAATGACCGCAACGGAATCGGAAGCCCAAGCGCGAAGATGAGGTCTCCGAAGAGAACTTGGGCGCCTGTTTCCACGAAGGACTCGGCCATTCCGTAGCGGTCTACCGAGGAGACGAGGAGCACCTTTTTCCCACGGAACGAGACGCCGCACGTATTCGGCAGGTAGTCGGTGATCAACCACCGTTCCCACGAGGCCTTCAGCCCGCCGCCGTCGACGATCGGCGTCTCTTTGACCCCCTCGACCATCCGGGCGGCATCTCGGATGCGGTACTTCCGCTTCCCCGCGTGCAGATAGAGATCGGTCCCCCCAACCCCGAGCGCGTCGACCTTCCCGTCCAGCGAGCGCATCAACGCGATCGCCTTCGAGAGGTCCCCATCGGTCCCGATCCGCTCAATGAGAATGCGCTGGCCGAGGATTTCCGTCTCGAACCGATGGTCGCGCGAACTGGACCCTAGACTGACCGAGACCACGCGCTTCATGGGGTACCCGCTCCCTCGAGCTCGTACTACGCCTTGCTTACCGTGACTCCTGCACCGGCTGCCGGTTGCGATCATAGATGAGCCGCAAGCCCTCGAGGGTCAGCAAGGGATCGTGGTGGTCGAAGCACCGACATTCGCCGATGATGTGTTCTGCCCATCCGCCAGTCGCAATCGCCACGGCACGGCCCCCGAGTTCCTGGCGGATCCGCCGCACGATCTCCTCCACTTGCCCGACGAACCCGTACAGGAACCCTGCCTGCATCGCAGCGACCGTGGAGCGGCCGATCGCCGTCTTCGGTTTTACCAGTTCGACCCGGTGGAGTTGGGCGGTCTGCTCGGCGAGCGCGTCCATCGAAATCCCGACCCCAGGCGCGATCGCGCCGCCAAGGAACTCGCCCTCTGCGGTGACTACGGAGAAGGTCGTAGCAGTGCTGAATGCGACCACGATCGCCGGCCCGCCGTAGCGCGCGTAGGCGGCCACCGCGTCGCAGATGCGGTCCGCGCCGACCTCTTTGGGATTCTCGTAGAGGATGCGCATCCCAGTGCGGATGCCGGGACTCACCATGAGGGGCGTCGTGTGGAGGTAGGTTTTCGCGAACCGGTCGATCGTGTCGATCAGCGGGGGCACCACGAGCGAGACGGCCATCGCGTCAACATCGGAAAACGTGACCCCCTCGGCCCCAAAGAGGGCGCGGAGGAGCACCGCGTACTCATCCGCGGTCTTCTCCCGATCTGTCGCGATTCGCCAGTGATGGAGCAACTCGGCGCCACGGTAGAGGCCGATTTTGGTCTGCGTATTGCTAACGTCGAGGGCCAAGAGCATGGCTCACCGTGGGGAGAAGCCCCGGCTCCGGCGCACCGCCCGATAGATCGGGACGGTGAGGAGGACCGCTAGGATCACTTCAGGAAGCCCGTGGGTCGCGCCGATGACAAACGCTGCCCCAGCGGGAATGAACTTGAAGTAGACCATCAACGCGAGCACGCCAATCGTGTTCGTCAGCGTCCCCGCGACCGCGGCGGCGGCTGGGGCCGCGTTCTCGCCTGCCAAGAGCCAGTAGGCGAGGAGGGTCACAACAGCTCCTGCTGCGAGTCCTACTAACAGGTTCGGGGCAGTGAGGGCGGCAATTCGATGGTAACCATCCACGAGCCATGTCGCTTGGATCTTCCCAGCCGCAAACGCGCTCTCAAAGCGTTGCGCGCCGGGCCCGAGGATAGTGTAGATCCCCGCACCGAGCACCAACGCGACAGAGCCCCGCGCGAAACGACGTTGCACGACCACGAAGACCAGGAAGGCCACGACCCCAATCAGAATCCGCGGCCCGAACGCGATGATGGGGTTCTTGAAGATCGGTGATGTTGCCCGAAGGAAGCTGAAGGCCCCGAAGATCACCCCGACCATGGCGCCTACGACAGGCCCTTCGAGCACTCCCGCAATGATTACGGGGATATGCAAGGTCGTCGCGCTTCCGGCTGGGGTTGGTGCGGGGATGAATCCCAAACCCGGGAACCACCCGAGTACGAATGCCACGGCACCTAACACGCCGGTGATCGTGATGTCTCGTGTGGAGAAACGAAAACCCCTTCGCGCGATGGAAGGGGCGTAGTGCGTTTGTGCCATTGTTCATCCCTCCGTTCCAGTCTCGATCGAGTACCGGACGGAGCACGCATCGTGCACGGAATCCAAGATGCGGCTCTTGCTCCGTGGTCCGGCCCTGATGGGTGCCGGCTTCCTTCAGGGTATCATTGCGGCCCTGCCCCGTCTACTATCGGAGAACTCCGACTACTGCGCCACACCCGAGGGGAAAAAATAGGTCAGAAGCGTAAGTCGGGGTCAGTCCTCTCCACGACAACCTGCGTCACCCCAATGGAATCCCGGGAAGGCATCCATGGCACGGCGCAGACCGTCCCGTAACCGTCTCGTGGGTTATTCATCGTCATCTTCAACCCCTGGCGGTTGATGGATGGACCCTGTCTAGTAGGGTCCCCATTCCCAGGTATCACCCAGAAGGCCCGATGCAGATCCACCGCCGAACAACAGCATGGAGTTGCTAGAAGCGGAGGGGGCCAAGGACGCGGCAGCTCGGGGCGGTGGAGCCGCCCCGATATCCTTCGACCACGTGCTCGTGAGAGTCCATGTGTCGCCGAGCTGAAGCCCCTCGGCGACACCGCCGAAGAGAAGAATCACCCTGCCATCCGAGTCACCCGCCATGGCGGCACCATAACGTGCCGGCGGCGCCGAGCCGAGTGAAACTCGCGCCCAGGTCCTACCGTCCCAAGCCCAAGTCTCCTGGGAACCAGCGGTGCGGTGGAGCGAACCGCCGAACAGGATCAGTTTTCCAAGTGTTGCGCTATAGGCGATGCCGGCGCCACCCAGTGGTGGAGGGCTGGAAGCAGGTCTCAGCGCGCGCCAAGCCTTTCCATCCCACTGCCAGGTATCATTCAGCGACTGATCGCTATAGCCACCGAACAGAATCAGGTTGCCGGTGGTAGGATCGAAGGCCATGATTGCGCCTGTCCTTGCAGATGGCCCAGCAGTCCCCGACGCTGCCGCCCAGGTATGACCATTCCACAGCCACGTATCCTTGAGGAAGCCCGTCACGCTATCTCCGCCGAACAACACAACTGTCTTGGTTGGGGGATGGTAGGCGAAACCCGCCCCGGACCGTGTCGGCGGACTCAGCGGAGGACTCTGACGGGTCCAGATGCGGTCGTCCCAGATCCATGTGCTCGCATCTGTCTGCGTCCCCCCGAAGAGGACTACCACCCGGCGGGCAGCATCACGCGCCATCGCCGCCGAGGCACGCGGGCTGGGGCTGGTTTTCGGAGTGACCTGATGCCAGCGGCCCACCCCAGATGGCGCGGCGACCAACCTTTGCATCAGCGTCAGTCCTCCGGCCGCCACCGCTAGGCCGCCTACTCCGATGACCGACGCTTTGAGCAGTTGACGTCGACTGAGACAGGCCGACAAGGGATTTCTGCTCAGCGGGTCAGTAGGCCGTGGAATCTCAGAGTCCGGTTCATTGGCTTGGCTGTTCATGCGCTGACTCCCGAGAAGTTCCAACAGTTGAAACCACCAGTTGGGTCCAAACTCCTCGCTTGATTCGTTCCATTGTTCGCCTACTCTTAACTATCCTTCTACCTCTCGGCATTCGACCAGATCGCACTTGAGGTGCCCTCATCGGGTTCCTATCCACGTTCGGACCGGCGAAGCAGACGTCCAGGTGGTCTCCCTCGGACCCGACGTACCAGATCTCGCAGACCTCGTAATACTAGCGTCACCCTGCAAGCATCGGTCCGATTTTGCTCACGACCGCCTGTCCTCCGGCCGGTATGCCCCGTAACTCGCGGTGCGCGCCGAGCCTGGACTGCAGCAGCGGAAGGCACAGGGGAACCTGGCGTGGCGCGACGAAAGGGCACACCCAACGACACCCACGCCAGCAATGCCATGTCTGTTGGGGAGGCTGGCCATGACGGCGCGACGGCTGACGGGAATCCTGGTTGCGTGGCTTGCAGTCGCTTCACTGCTCGCGCCGGGCGCTCGGGCGCAGCCGCTAACCCCGGAGGCGGCCCTCCTACGGGTCTGCTCTGCCCCAACGCTCTCCGCTGACTGGTTTGCTCCAGAGGTCCTCGCTGTGGTCCCTCTCACAGCGCTCCAGGAGCGCTTTTCTGGCTTCGCACGCGAGTTCGGCCGGTGCCAGCGCGTCGTCCCCTCAGGAACTCAATACACCGTCGTCTACGAACACGGTGAGCTCCTCGTGACGGTTCTCCGCCTCGATGCCCAGGGGCGATTCCAGGGGCTCCTCATCGGATCTCTCCACACGACGTTTGTAAACGATGAGGAGGCGGCTGGATCGTTTGCCCCCCTCGCCGGGCAAGTCAGTGTCCTCATGGTGGAGGGCGGTCGGACTCGCGTGGCACTGAACGCCGACAGACCCATGGCCATCGGCTCGGCCTTCAAACTCAGCGTGCTCACGGCCTTGCGGGAGCAGATCGAGGCGGGGGAGCATTCTTGGAGCGAGACCATCACCCTGAGACCTGAATGGAAGAGCCTCCCCTCTGGCCTCCTGCAACGGTTTCCTGACAACGCGGTCGTATCCGTGCGGACTCTAGCACAGCTGATGATCGCGGTGAGCGACAACACGGCCACCGACGTCCTCATCCGGTTGGTCGGTCGGGAGGCGGTGGAAGCCAAAGCGCCCGCCCGCAATCGTCCCCTAGTGATGACGAGGGAATTGTTCATCCTCAAAGATCCACAAAACGTCGACCTCCTCGCACGCTGGCGGACGGGGAACGAGCAGGCCCGCCGCAAGGTCCTCGACGAGGCCCAGAGCCGCCCGCTTCCCGACATCGCCTCTTTCTCCGCGCTGCTCTCGCGCGGGCCGGTGGCTACCGATGTCGAGTGGTACTACACGACGCGGGAACTGTGCGCGTTGATCGAAGGGGTTAGCGACTTGACGATCATGCGGATCAATCCGGGGCTCGCCGTTCGGAAGGACTGGGCGTGGGTCGCGTTCAAGGGCGGATCAGAACCGGGCGTGGCGAACCTGACCACACAGCTCGAGCGCAAGGATGGAAGAACCTCGTGCGTGTCGGTGAGCTGGAACAGTCCGGCGACGCTCGACGACCTCATGCTATTTGCGCGGTATGGGGGCCTGCTGGAACTCTTGAAGTAGCGATCCCTTTGCCAGGATCTTTTCCTCGTTTGTGGGGCCCAGCCTAAGGCCTCATGGTCTTGCGGGCGACTAACAGGTCCCGGTGCTCGTTTGTCTCGATCCCACGCGGCCTCCAGTATTGATCGATCAACTTCGTCACTTGGGCGTTGTGCCTGTTGGGGTCGAGGTCTTCGGGAAGCGGGCTCCATTTCAGCCACAAGATCAGTGATTCCACATCTTGAAAGTAATATCGGACATCATACTCATCGCGGACAAGAATATCAAAGCCAACATTCGAGAAGAGTTCAACAAGTGCGGCGACATCGTAGAATACCATGCCTCGCTCGGCGAAGAACCGCCGCCAGTGCTCTCTGTTGGAACCCCAGTCGAACACGTCGAAGACGTTTTGAGCGTTGCGCCCGCCGACCTGTTGCGTGATGAAATAGCCGCCCGGCTTGAGCACTCTCACGACTTCCTCATAGAAAATGGAGGCGTGCCGGTTGAGGACTACGTCGAACGCGCCGTCGGCGAACTTCAGGTCCTGCGCCCTCATGACCTCGAAGGAGACATTCTGTGCATGTGATGGCGGCCGGTTCTCCAAGGCTACCTGGATCCTCTCCGGCCTGCGATCGATGCCGATGCCTCGGCCAAAATAGGAAGCGAGATCAAGGAATTTTTCTCCGCCACCGGTCCCGATATCGAGCACATAGCTCGATGGCGTCAAGTAACGACGGACGACCTGCAGATAGTCCCATGGGACAGGATCTCGGTCGATACGGAGCCGCGACCAGTCCCACCCGCGAATCTTGCCCGCGGCGTCGATCAACCGGCGAAGCTCCGCAGCGTTCATCTAAAGGAATTGCACGCCGACATCAAATCAGATGTCCCTGATCAGTTCCTGCAGCCCCTCAGGGAAAAGGATCGCCTGTCCCATTCCAAATTCCCCGAGGGATTTCCAGACAGCCCGAAAGGTTGATCCGTCGTCTTCGTGACCGACGAGGTCTCGCTCATAGATGCTTCGGTCCACAAACGCACCGTCGAACACCAGCACGATCTCATGGCCGCGTTGGCCATTGTAGGTGAAGATGTTTTCCAGCGTCGCCAGATACTTCAGCTGAGTAATCTCCGCATCGAGTTCTTCACGCAATTCGCGCGCCAGCGACTGCTCCGCGCGCTCACCGAATTCAATCGCGCCTCCGAGCGGACGGTAGAAGGTCGTGCGCTTAACGGGATCGTAGCCTTCCGCGACGAGGATCCGGTCGCCCCGGCGGAATACACAGATCGCGAGAGGACGAATACGGCCTGAGAGCATTGGGATACTCGTCTTTTGGCTGGAAGTCGGTAAATCCTCCAGGGGAAAACCAAGCGGTTCTCTCATCTCGAGCGAATGCAGGACCCCTCGCATGCGCCGCGAAGCAAGGGCGGACATGTTCGTCACGCAAGCCTCACGCCCGCGATGACCTCCCAAGATCCTCGGCCACCATCACCCTGGTCTTTGCTTCTTGCGCTCTTCACCGGCGCGACGTTCATCGAAGCCCTCTTTTGGGGACAGACGACCGCGTTCACCCCCCTCTACCTCCCCCATCTCGGGGTGCCCCCTGTGGAGGTGGCACGATGGACGGGAGTGAGCGTCGCCCTCTCGTCGGTTATCGGGATCCCGTTCATCCCGCTGTGGGGCGCCCTCGCCGATCGGTACGCGCGGCGGCCGATCATTATCCGGTCATTCGTCGCCCACTTGCTCGCCGCGATTGTCATGGTGCTTGCCCGCAATATCTGGATGTTTGTCCTCGGGCGCGCGTTGATGAGTTTTGCGTTCGGAAATACGGGCTTGATGATGACCGCCCTGTCCGACCGGGCGCCCCGACATCGCATCGGACTGGTGTTATCGGTCATGAACAGCGCCGCCCCCGTCGGGGCGTTCCTCGGTCCGCTCCTGGGAGGACGCGTCGTTGACCGGTGGGGGTTTCCAACGCTCCTTGAGCTCGACGGGGCGCTGCTGATCCTCGTCATTGTGACGTTAACGTTTGGGTACCGCGATGCTTTTCAGGGCACGGACCGCGGATCGATCCTCCGCATGGCGGTGAACTCTGTGCGCCTCATCTGGGAGTCGCCACCCTTGCGCACGCTCTTCCCCGCCCTCTTTTTGCTGTTCACGGGATGGATGACCGCGTTGGTCTACATCCCCCTTGCGGTCACGAGCCTCTATCGGGGTCCGGCGCCTGGCACGGCGGTGGGCGTGGTGCTGGGTCTCAGCGGGTTCGCGGCTTTGCTCTTTAGCCCCTCGCTCGGATACCTGGCCGATCGGGTTGGCTATTGGCGGGTGCTCTTCTGGGCCGTCGCGGCAGAGATCCTCCTGTGGCCGATCCCGGCCCTCGCCCCGACCATTGTGAGCTTCGGGATCACGTGGACGCTTCTCAGCGGCTGCACCGCGAGCGTCTTTACGCTCTCCTTCGCCGTCCTCTCGAGGTCCGTCCCCAGCGATGTCCGCGGACGCGTCATGTCGTTTGCGTTTCTGCCCATCAACGTCGGCTCGATCGTGGGGCCCGCCTTTGGGAGCATCATTACGAAGAGTTCGGTCTTTGCGGTCTTCCCGGGGGCGGCCGTGATCACAGCGTTCGGGCTGGGGGCCCTCGTGATCGCCGGGCGGAAAGCCTCTGCTCTCCCTGAGTAAGCTTCGGCTCGGGGTCGTGCGGGGGCTAATGGGGCGGAGGATCCGCCAAACCCGGGATACCAGGAATTCCACGCGCGAGGCGGACCGCGCGCTTGATTGCCGTCGCCACCACCTGGACCGTTGCCTCCCCAAGGGCAAGTGGGTGGCTCCGACGCTCGCCGAGCCCAAGCGCAAAGGCGGTGTCCCCATCGTAGAGGGAGTGCACCGGCCGAATCACTCGGGCAAACCCGTCGTGCGCAAGCTGCGCCAGCTTGTTCGCCTCGTCCTTCGTCATCGTGGCGTTGGTCGCAACGACCGCAAGCGTCGTGTGCGTGCCGAACCCCACCATGGGCCCCGTCGTCACCAACGTTTGCGCGGTATCGAGGAACTTGGCCGTCGCGGGATCGCGCGCGCCGGCGAGAATCTGCCCCGTCGCATCGTCCCACACGTCACCAAACGCGTTCACGACAACGAGCGCGCCAACGATCACGTCTCCCGGCAACGAGAGACTCCACGTCCCGACCCCGCCTTTCATGGCAGAGGCTGGTCCCAAGAGCTTTCCAACCGTCGCGCCTGTCCCCGCCCCGACCGTCCCCTCGGGGATGGACCCGCCTGAGGCCGCCTGGCAGGCCGTCCATCCCATTTCGGCGGTCGGACGAACCCGGGGGTCGCCCACCAGACGGTCGAAGATCACAGCGGCTGGGACGATCGGTACCCGAAGGACCCCCGCGTCAAACCCGCGCCCCCGCTCCTCGAGAAACCGCATGACGCCGTCGGCGGCAGCCAACCCAAAGGCGCTGCCCCCGGTAAGGAGCACCCCGTCGACGCGGTCGACCAGGGTCATCGGCCGGAGCAGATCGGTCTCTCGGGTTCCAGGCGCTGAGCCGCGAACGTCGACCCCGCCGATTGCGGCGGGGTCGCACAAGATCACCGTGCACCCGGTCAGGCCTTGTGTATCCGTCGCGTGGCCGACGTGAATTCCTGGCACGTCCGTAATCTGCGGCATCGCTACCGTCCCGCCTCGGTCGCTCGCACTGATACGTCGCTGGCCACGACCCGCTGGAGACCACTCGCCGTGCGCACCAGCAGAGCGCCGTCCTCATCGATTGTTTCAGCCACACCTTCAAACGCCGTGGTGACCCCACGCACCTGCACACGGCGACCCAGAGTGATGGACCGACCTCGCCACTGCGCCATCACCTCTTCAGGAGCCTCCAGGGCCAGGCGATACGCGACGTCAAGTTGACGCAAGATCTCCTGCGTCACAGACACGAGATCGACAGCATGGCCCAACCACTCCTCCAGTGAGGTCGCGACCGCCCTGAGGCTGGGCGGCAACGCACTCAGCCGCACATTGGCGTTCAGGCCGATTCCAACTATCGCCACGGCCCCGGCGGCCTCCACCAGCACGCCGCCCAGCTTGCGCCCGCTGAGCATGAGGTCATTCGGCCACTTCACCCGGACAGGAACGGCGAGGGTGCGCTCGAGGGCACTTGCCACTGCCACGGACGTGGCAAAGGCGAACCGTGACCACTCATGCGGCGGGCGGCGCGGTCGGAGCACGACCGAGAGCCAGAGCCCCCCGGGGGGCGAGGCCCAGGCTCGCCCAAGGCGACCGCGGCCAGCGCGCTGTTCGCCTGCGAGCACCACGGTCCCTTCAGTCGCCCCCTGCTCGGCGAGTGCTCTTGCCGTGTCATTGGTGGACTCTACGACGCCGAAGACGTACAGCGGTCTCCCAATCGTCTGGGGGGCCAACCCCTTCAGGAACGCCTCAGCGGCTGGGACGGGTTCACCGCTCATCGCAGAGCGCCGACGACCTTGGTCGTCACGGTTCGTCCAGATCCATCAACCTTGCCTCGAGGATCTGCTCCCGGCCGAATCCGGCGAGCCGGAGGGCTGAGCGGGCCACATCAGCGATCGCGGCCAGCGGGACCAACCCGACAATCTCGCTGTCGGCGATCTCCACACCGTACTGCGTCGCCTCGCGTTGGATGAACTCAAAGACCCGAGCCAAAGGCGTCTTTGTGAAGTCCAGCAGGTTCACTGAGACTTGCGCGCTTCCCCGCGCATTGCGGACGCCAATCGCCTGCACGTGCTCGAGTCCGCCACTCGACGCGCGGACCGCCCGGGCGACCTTACGCGCAATTTCCACGTCCTCGGTAATCAGGTTGACGTTATAGGCGATCAGCGGCTGTCGCGCACCCACCACCGTGACGCCTGCGGTCGGATGGGGCGATGGGTTGCCAACATCCGGCACCCAAGCCGGATCAGCAAGCTTGGTGGGCAACCCTTCATACTCCCCTTTCCGAATGGTCGCCAGTCGCTGGCGCTCCGGTTGTGTCGCAGCCTCCGCGTAGAAAAAGACGGGGACGCGGAGTTCCGTCCAGATCTCGCGGCCTAAGGCACGAGCAATCGCGACGCAATCCTCCATCCGCACTCCCGCCAGAGGCACGAACGGGATGACATCGACCGCCCCAACGCGTGGGTGCTCCCCATGATGCTGGTTCATGTCAATCAAAGCCACGGCGCGCCGAGTTGCCGCCAGCGCGGCCCCCTTGACGGCCTCAGGACTCCCCACGAAGGTCAGGACGCACCGGTTGTGGCTTGTATCGGATTGCACGCCCAGCAACCGCACTCCAGGGGTCCGCACGACTACGGCCGCGATTGCCTCGATGACCGCGGGGCGCCGTCCTTCGCTGAAGTTTGGGATACACTCGACGAGCTGCTCCACGCTCCCTCCAGCGGAACGCTTGTGGAGACTATGCGACGGGCTGGCAAGAGTTGTGCCCCAGGGCCGGCCTATGGGTCTTGACCGTTTCCTACTTTTTCCCGTCGGGTGATCCCCCACAACTCCACAAGTTTCCCATCCGCCACCCGGAAGAATTCCATCCGATTCAGGACCAGCTTGGGGCTGGTCAACGTGACCCGCGTCGCAAGCTTGTCGTCTTCGGCCACAATGTCCTCAAGCCTGAGTTTCACATCTGGGTATGTGGTCGTGAACTGGACCCAGGCATCTTTGATACCTTGGATCCCGGGCCGTTGCGTTGGCCCAAGGTTGTGATCCACGAAAGCGGGAGCCAGCAGGTCGTCGAGGGCTTGGAAATTCCTCGCATTGAAGACCTCCACGATACGGCGGAAGATCGCTTTGTTTTCGCTGACAGACATGCCTGGCCTCCTAGTGTGTCGGGCGAGACCCGTAGCCTGCGTGTCTGTGTTCTTCGCTTCTGGAAACTTATCCTCGGAGGAGCCCTCTTCTCTGGGCGCGAACCCCGACACAGAGCAGAGAGCCGCACTATCCGGGCACGCTCCGACCTACAGGGATGCGCGAGGCGAGGGGCCACGGGGTTCGAGACGACGCGACGGGAGACCGACTAAGCCGCTTTACGGCGCTCATTCTCCGCCATAAGCCGGAGACAGTGGGGATTGAGCTTGACGCCTCCGGATTCGTCGAGGTCAACGTCCTCGCGCGCGCCATGGCCGCGCAACCAGGATGGGAGTGGGTGGACGAAGCTGCCCTACGCGCCCTCGTGCTCCGTGATGCGCGCCGCTACGAGCTGGCCGACACTCGGATCCGGGCCCGCTACGGCCACAGTATCACCATCGACGCTCCGGGAACGGTAGTCGTGCCTCCGGAGTGGCTCTTTCACGGGACGACATCAGAGACCCTGGACAGCATCCGCGCCGACGGACTACGCCCCCAGCAGCGCCAGTTTGTGCACTTGTCGACAACCCGGCAGGATGCACTCGCCGTCGGCAGCCGCCATTCTGCGGACGTGGTGGTGGTCACCGTCCTTGCGCGACACGCGCACGCGGCGGGGGCTACCTTCTACCGCGCGTCTCCGTCCATCTACCTCGTCCGCGCGGTCCACCCAGACTATCTCCAGATCCCCGCAGGGAGCCATGGACTATCGTGAGGTCGCGTGCGGGTCGGAGTACGACCAGCGCCCGCGATGGGTTCGCGAACCGGAGTCGTCCTGACAAGCTCCGCGTCCCTGGGCGGGGCTGACAGCGGAGGAACCGCATGTCGCACCGAGCCACGATAATCATCCTAATCTACTTGGTGAGCGTCGTGGGCGCAGGGGTGTGGATGTTCGTCGATAGCCGTGCCCGCGGCGTTGACGTGTGGCGGTGGCTCAAGTGGGCGATCGCGACGTTGCTCAGCCCCGGATTCGCCCTCCCAGGGTACCTCCTGTGGGGCAGACCGCAAGGCGCGCTCGTCACCTGCCCGACCTGTGGGGCCTCCACCCTGGGCACCCGGGGGGCTTGTCTGCATTGCGAAGGACCCTTGGAGGAGCCGCTTCCACCGGCGCTGTGGGGGATGGGTGAGGTCCTCGGGGTCGCCATCCTCTCGTTGAACATCGACTTGGTTGTCGGAGTGATCTTGAGCAGGTTCGCCCTGCGGTTCCTACGCTCGGCAGCTGGGATTATCGCTCTAACAGCCCTCCTAGAACTCCTACTCCTCGGGCTTTCCATCGTTGTCGTGAAGCGGTACCGGAAGCCGTTGAGTGCATTGGGGATCAGCTGGGGGAAGGTGCCTCGAATGGTCGCGTTGGGCGCTGGTGTCGGCCTTGCCGGTGCCGCTACCGCGTTGGGGTTGATCTACGCGTGGGTCTACATTGTCGGATTGTTCATCGGTCGAGACCAGGCGGACGCGTGGCTCGCGGGGGAGGGCAGCAAGTTCACGTGGATGAGCCTCTCAGGCAGCCCAGTCCAAATTGCTGCGATGATTGTCTTTGTCGTGGGTGTCCTCGGCCCATTCGCAGAGGAGATCTTCTTCAGAGGCCTTGTGTTCGGGGCGTTGCGGGCGCGAGGGATCCCCCTCGCCGTTGGGGTCTCCGCACTCTTCTTTGCCCTCCTCCATGGGTCTGTCTTGCGCTTCCCGCACGTCTTTCTCTTTGGCGTTGCGATGGCGATCCTCTACGCGCGGACCCGCACATTGCTTCCGGGAATCGCGGCCCATGTTGTGACCAACGTGAGCTTGCTCATCCTAGCAAACCTGCTCACGTGACACCGGACCCGCACCGTCGCGACCCCTCGGGGGAACAATGCGGTTGTAGACGCGCGTCTAGCGAGGGGATGGGAATCCACCCGCCAAGCAATGAAGGTCGAGTCTAGTCTTCAACCCTGGAGAAGTGGATCACCGTGATGGTGTCCTCTGGGGTGACCTTGCGACCGTAGATTTTCGTGAGGAAGTCGACGAGGTCCTCATGGCTCCGGAGAGCGGAGTTGTCGCGCTCGATCTCTCGGGGGCTCACCTCGGAGAGCGCCTTGACCTCCACTTGGTCGATGATCGCGGTCGTGATGTGCTTGCGCGGTCCGAACCGGCGCCCAACGGTGAGCCACACGATCTGGCCGTCCTGGTACTTGTCCCGCTTGTCTCCGAGACGGATCGTCACAGTCTTCAGACCGTTCCGCAGCTGCTCGGCAAACACCGATGAGTAGAAATTCAGAGCGTACACGCTCGGGTTCCTCCCCCCACCCGCAACGCTGGCCGGACCGATGTCCCCGCGGCTCCCGCTAACCCGCGGGAGGCGGGCACGGCTCCGCCGCGCTACTTCAGACTCTCATGGTAGGTTGTCGTGACGTTTTTGGCGCTCCGTTTGCCGACGACGGTCGCCAGGACCACGTCCCGGTAGACGATCTTCGACGTCACGGCCTGGACCGATGACAGCTGGCCCAAGATCGCCTGAGACGCGAGCAACCCCTCGGTTTCCAGGTTCTCGCGCGCCATCTTCTTGTCGGTTGGCTCGATCTGCACCACGGCCCGGTCGACATCGATCTTGTCCCCCGGTTTGACCTGCACGCTGACGACGCGGCCCGCAAACTCCGCGCGCGCTGCCACTGCCGTCTTCCCGTCGCTCCCTTTGACCGTGGCCAGCGGGTCGCCCTTCTTGACTTCCATCCCCTCACGGGCCAACCCTTGGGCGAGCACTTCGCCCGCGACCTCGGACCGCGCAGCGGGTGGGTAGGTGGCCGACTCGAAGACGACTTCGACGCTCCCGCTGGCTTGATCGACCGCCACGCTCTTGACGGTCCCCTGCCCGATGATGTTCTCGACAAGGTTCTTGGCAAGCACATCGGTGGGGGGCGGCTTTCGGGCTTCCTCGACCTTCCGGCGGTAGGAGTAGTCCCACGCAAAGAGGCCCGCGCCCAGGGCGGCGACGATCCCTACGTAGATGAGGATTGGCCCGAGGCTCAAGCCGGTCTTCTTGGCGAACCGATCAACCATGCGCGATCTTCACCCCCTGGCGCGCCAGCGCCCCGCCGTCTGGAGCTCACGGCCCCCTCAACATCCCTCCGCCGCCAGCGCCGCGGAGGTCGTGATGGTCCCGCGGTAGAGGAACGCGGTTTGTCGGAGGGCAACCTGTAGATCAAAATCAAGGAGGGCCGAGATAGCATCGATCGGGAGGACCACACGGTACCCCCGCAGCGCAGCGCTCCCCGCTGTGTGCAGGACGCAGATGTTCGCGACGGTCCCGCAGACGATGACGGTCTCGATCCCCTTCTTCCGCAACTCGCCGTCAAGCGACGTCCCGAAGAACCCGTCGTAGCGTCGCTTCTCGATCACTCGCTCACCGCGCGCAGGCGCGAGCTCGCCGACGATCTGCCATCCCCACGACCCGCGCAGCGCGTGCTCCCCCCAGATGGGAAACTCAAGGTCGCCCGGGTCATGCGTGTCCTGGGTGTAGAAGACCGCCATCCCATGGGTGCGGGCAAACGCCAGGAGGCGCTGGATGGCGGGAATCGTCTCGGACGCATCCGGGACCACCAGGGCGCCCCCCGGGTGCACAAAATCCTGTTGCATGTCAACGACAATGAGGGCGGTGGTGTGGGGGGGCACAGACACAGCCCGATCAATTCGCACGTCGGGCACCTCCACCTGCCCCGCCATCGCACACCCCTCACCGGGCCTGCGCGCGCCTCGGTTCCATCGCTGGCCGGACGAGAGGCACGAGAGCGAGTGTGAATGCACTGTCCACCAGATGGTGGAGGAGCGTGGTGCCCATGACGATGAGGCCGTTGTGGAACGTCCCCGTCCCGTACCAGACGACGAGGCCTTCACCCACCGCGTGAATGGGCAGCGCTACGGCTAAGGCCCAGAGGATGCGGTGCGTCCGCTGATAGACCAGCGCGCCGAGCACCCCCCAGACAATGTGCGTCGCGGCGCGGCCGCCGACGATCGGGCCAAGGGTGATCCAGAACCCAATGGTACTCGCCACCCCTGCCCCCAGCGCCACCATCGGACTCACGGCCATCGCCAACATGGTCGGCACGTGAGAGGCGAGGGTCGCGGAAAATCCGATGGTCGGGATCACGATCTGCAACGTGCTGCGGAAGAAGAGCGGGATGAGCAAGCTCACCGCCGCAAGTAGTCCACCAACGGTAATCTCTCGTGACTGCACTGTTAATTCCCCTTTAGGCATCCGACATCAACCGCCGCTCTGGCAGCAGGGACGGCGGGAGCTGAATTCCCAACCGCCAAGCTGTCGGAGAGCACTTCCAAGCCCGCGCCGTCCTGATGAGTTCGCGGACTGCGAAGACTCTCCCTTCCCTGGCGGCGACCCCCACGCAACGACGCGCTTTGAGGGCCCTGCGGGCGCAATAGACCAGAGTTCGGCGTCCATTGAAGACGACGAGGGCCGCTCCAGCGGAGCGGCCCTCGGGTGGCGATCGAGTGATGAGGCCTCCAGGTCAGGACGCCTCGGGTTTCGGATTGAGTGCGGGCATCGGGGTCTCCGGGCGGACCGCCGCCTCCGGTCTTGGCGTGACGGGCGCCGCAGCCTGACCCGGCACCGCGCTCACGAGGGGCTCACCGGCAAGCACCCGTTCGAGTTCGTCCCCTTCAAGGCTCTCCTTCTCCAAGAGCGTTGTGGCGACGCGCTCAAGGGTGGGCCGGTGCTCGACGATGAGCGTCCGCGCTCGTCCGTAGCAGTCGTCGATAATCCGACGCACTTCCTTGTCGATCTCGTAGGCGATCTCTTCGCTGTAGTTCCGCGTCTCGACAAGATCGCGCCCTAGGAAGACCGGACCATGGCGCCTGCCCAAAGAGAGCGGACCGAGCTTTTCGCTCATCCCGAACTCGGTGACCATCTTCCGCGCCAGCTCGGTCGCCTGCTCGAAGTCGTTCTGCGCCCCCGTGGTCACCTCATTGAAGACGAGTTCCTCCGCGACCCGGCCGCCCAGCGCGACGGTAATGCGATCAAGCAGCTCGGTCCGCGTGTAGTTGTATTTGTCTTCCGGCGGGGCGGAGATCACGTACCCCAGCGCCATTCCCCGGGGAAGAATGGTGACCTTGTGCGGGGGATCCGCGTCAGGAAGCACTTTGCCGAGAATCGTGTGACCAGCTTCGTGGTACGCCGCGATCTCGCGCTCTTTAGCGCTGAGGATCCGGCTACGCCGCTGCGGACCGGCAATGACCCGCTCGATGGCTTCTTCCATTTCTTCCATCGCGATCTTCTTCTTATTGTGCCGCGCGGCGAGCAGGGCAGCCTCATTCACCAAGTTGGCGAGGTCGGCACCTGAAAACCCTGGCGTGTGCTTGGCAAGGCGCCCGAGGTCGACATCCTCGCCCAACGGCTTGCCGCGAACATGGACGTCTAGAATCGCGCGCCGACCTTTCGTGTCAGGATTGTCGACGACCACTCGGCGATCAAATCGCCCGGGACGTAGCAGCGCGGGATCGAGGATATCGGGCCGGTTGGTCGCAGCGATGATAATGATCCCTGCGTTCGGATCGAATCCATCCATCTCAACCAGTAGCTGATTGAGCGTCTGCTCGCGCTCGTCGTGCCCACCTCCGAGTCCAGCGCCCCGCTGACGGCCTACGGCATCGATCTCATCAATGAAGAGTATGTCAGGCGCACTCTTCTTGGCCTGATCGAAAAGGTCCCGAACCCGGCTATTATGGAGCAGCACCGGCTTCTCCCCACCGAAGAACGCCTCATTGTCGCAACCGCACAGATCGTAGACGTAGCCATCGAAAGGTTTTCGTATTACGTACTGCACAATCGCCTTCTTGTGCTGATGGTTCCCCAGCACACGCAAGAGGGGATTACTGGTCTTGCCGATAGTGAGTCGCCAGTACTCGCCATCAGGCAACGGCGTGGACTTGATAATCCGTCCCCCACGCAGGTACCCGTGGCCGACGCCGCACTTCACGCCGTGCATCGCGCAGAGCCATGCCAACTCCCGGATAAGGTGATGGCTCACTGAGGTGATTTCCAGCTTGCCACTACGCGCCAGGTAGCCGTCGCCTTCCGCGCATCCCTCAAGGTAAGCGAGAAAGTGCGGATACGAAAGCGTCCAAAGCAGCTCTGGCACATGCTTGTGATGGCTCCCGTTTCCACACTGCGCCGCGAAGAACCGTCCGAGAGGCGCCGAACGGTAGATCAGATGCGTCGCGTTATCTTCCGTCTCTTGGATCTCTGCGTCGAGGTTGAAGTGCTCACGCATCAACCGACGGCAGTCCTCAATCAGGTCCTTCTCGTGCGAGCCAAAGCAATAGTCTAGGGCCCCAAACGCGCGCCCCTCTGCAGTGTAATAGCCGAATAGCTTTAGCAGCGATGGCGTCACTGGAATCTCGCTTGGCAGGGGTGTTCGCGCAAACCGGGTGGACAATGCGCGCGGCTCATGCTTCCCCGACTGCCAGTTGCCGACAGTCGCCTGGGACACGCCGATGTTCGCCCCAATTGCGTGTTGGGACATCCGTCCAACATTTGCCTTCGCATACTCAAAGGCCTTGATTGTCGCCTCATCGCGAACAGTGACCGGCAGAGTGATGGTGGGCATACCCGCGAACTGGTGGGCGCGAATCTCGTGAACTGTTCCCACCAACCGGTCGAACTGGCCGCGCACTTTGTACGGCAGGTCCACGAGCACATCCCCGGGCACGAGGTCTCGGGCCGCCTTGGGCTGGATCCCTCCGTGTCCCCGCACAAACACACTGTGATCCCCTGTCGTGCGGAGGGTTCCTCCCAGGTAATGGATCTCGAAGATTTCGTTGACCTTATGTCGATAAACTCCCCGCACTCGCGTCCAGGTACTCGCCGCAAAGCCGGGCAGCTTGCCCCGGAACCCAGAGAGGCGTGGTTCGTAGCCCAGCGCTTCCACACCGTGAATCGGGACGACTCGCCCGTCTACGCCGGCTCCGAAGTACCCATCGACAAACTCCCCGATCGGCACCAACCGCGCACCCTGCTCATCACGAACCAGGACGAAAGTGTCGCCTGTGACGGAGGCCCCGACACCAACAAACATCTCCACGAACTCTGAACCGGAGATCGAGAAGAACGGCACGCCCGCTTCCCCGGCAATCGCTTTCGCGAGCAACGTCTTCCCGCTCCCTGGCGGGCCGACCAGCAACACCCCGCGGGGAATCTTGGCCCCCAGCGCCTGGAATTTCTTGGGGTGCTTGAGGAACTCAATCACCTCTTGCAGTTCCTCTTTGGCCTCGTCCACCCCGGCAACGTCATCAAAGGTCACTTTGGGCCGGTTTTCGGTATGCAGGCGCGCGCGCGACTTCCCAAACGACATCGCCTGGCTGCTCCCGCTCTGGGCTTGGCGGAACATCCACATCCACAAACCAAGGATGAACACAAATGGCAGGATGTTCAGCAACGCCCCTTGCCAGCTCCCCCGGGACCGCGGCGAGAAGGTGATGATGGCTCCCTTGGCCCGCAAGAGGGTCACAATGTCCTTGGTGGATGCGTCGCTAATTGGTGTGTTGGTGCGGAACGCCGCACCGTCCTTGTACTCTCCCGTGATCGACTCGTCCGAGATCGCCACCTTGGCAATCAGGCCCGCCTCGGCCTGGGTCAGGAATTGACTGTAGTCGATCTCCTTTTGCGGTGTTCGCATGCGGCTCAGCGGCGGCCAGCCAGCCACATAGGCGATGATCACCGCAAGGATGATCGCCCACACGACGAGATTGCGCATGTACCGATTGATCACCGAGTCAACCTCCCATTTGGCAGGTCGAGTATACGATACGACGAGATTGCAGCGGAATCAAGCAAGACCCGGGTGAATCGCGTGCACCCGAATCCGAGCCACCTGGGTCGTGGCTGCCGTCACCCGTGCTGTCTCCGCGAGCCGGTGGCCAATCACCCACACGATCTGGCCGTGTTCGTCGACCAACAGCGGGACGCGCGACCGGTCCCAGCGTGGGACCTTCGTGTCAACGAAGAAGTCCTGCAATTTCTTCCTACCCACCAACCCCAGGGGCACAAACCTATCTCCCGGCCGCCAGGGTCGGACTTCGAGAGGGGTGCCAATCGAGGCGGCATCGAGGGAGACTTCCCGGGCCGTCGGTGGGAGGGCCCCGCCCTGCCCTTCTGCCACAAGTTCTGCCGTCACCACCATCCCAAACGCCTCCGCCGTCACGGTCCCTGGCACCGGCAGCCGGTAGCGCACCCGTGGGGCCGCCGGGAGATGTGGGAGGAATTCGAGCATCTCGTAGCCACGCCTGACAAGACAGCTCCCGAGGTCCACCTCCGCACCGGCGGAGGCCTTGGTCCCTAACCAGATCACCTTTGCCTCCTGCCCCCGCGAAGTCGGGCGGGTCGTCCCCGGAATCGCCTCGATGGCCACGCCGACCAGACGACGCTGCACCGCCAGCGAAAGTCGGCGGAACTCCTGGAGGGGAAGAGCAAGACCAGTGCCGGTCCGTCGGACCAATCGGGCCCACGCCGCCAGCGTCAGCGTGTGGAGAAACGCCTCGTTGGCGGCGACGACCTCACTGACCTGGCTCAAGACCATGCCGACCTGGGGATGCTCGCGCGCAAGCGTTGGGCGCATGGCGTGCCGAATCCAGTTCCGAAAGATGCGCTGATCGCGATTGGTCGGGTCTTCACGCCACAGGATCCCCCGGGCGTGGAGGAAGCCATGCAAGTCGGCGCGCGGGAGCTTGTAGAGGGGCCGCACGACCATCGCCGATCCCAGGGGCCGCGCTGAGGGAATCCCTGCCAGGGTTTCCCATCGTGCGTTCTGCAGGACCCGCATCAAGACGGTCTCCACCTGATCATCCCAGGTGTGCGCGGTCGCGACCCGGCGGGCTCCAACGTCTGAGGCCACCTGAGCAAAGACACGATAGCGAGCCATCCGCCCCGCATCTTCGAGGGAGCGCCGTTCGCGCCGCGCCAGCGTCGTGACGTCGATAGACTCCACTGTCACGGGAATATCGAAGCTGGTCGCGAGGGTGCGGACAAAGGCGGCGTCGTCGGCTGCGTCGGGACGCAGGCAGTGATTCACGTGGACCCCGTGCAGGGTGATCCCAAGCTCAGTGCGGAGGTCACCGAGCAGCGCAAGGAGCGCCACCGAATCCGCGCCGCCGGAGACGGCAACCAACACGACATCCCCCGCCTCGATCAGGTGATGCTCGGCGATCGTCTCGCGGACTCGTTGTTGACAGCTCGTTGTTGTCGGCACGCGATCCCTCTACAAACACAAAGAGAGCGTCGTCACTCGACCGCCCTCCCTCGTGCTGCTGCCCCGTGACATTGATCGCGACCGCCTACAGAGTCGCGCCCGCCAGGGGGTCACGCTTGGTGGCGGCGGGGAGATTCGAACTCCCGACTCCGCGGGTATGAGCCGCGTGCTCTAACCAACTGAGCTACACCGCCGACGCTACCATTATAGACCCGACTCTTGCGCTGTCAACGCTAGTGCGCCCTGAGCGGTGTCGCGCGCTTCCGATCACTGTTGAATGGTGAGAGCAAGCGGTGGCAATGAAAGGGATCGTCTGTCACTGCCCTCAAGACGCACCAAGAACATCGCGACTATTTCATAGGTCCCGGGATCCACCCGTCGGCCCTGGAGATCGCGTTGATCCCATGCCCCACGATAGGAGACCATCTCGCCTGCCTTCAGCGTCCGGTTCTGAAACGCTTGTGTGAACGCCTTGTCATGCGACCAGCGCCAGACCTCATCGCCTCGCGGTCGTCGCACAACCAGCTCAAACGTCTGGCCGGATGAAAACGTCAGGGTCAGAGGACCCGCACCCGTGTTCTGCGCGACCAGTGTCGCCTCGATCACCTCGCCGATCGCGTAGGTGGTTTTCCCGACCGAAGCAGACAGACGGAGGGGCCCTTCAACGCGCTCAACCGTCATCGGGGACGCGGCAGCTGCAAGTCCCACGACAATCGCGAACACCCCCACCCAGCACCCAAGCACGTGGCTCACCTCCGCGGTCATCCCGAAGTCTTCCCTTCTCCTACGGTGAACATGGGGGCGGGAGTTCCCGCAGCGACGGCGGCGGACCTACTTGACGCCGAACTTGGGCATCTCATAGCGGATCTTCCCTGCCGCGATCTCTTCCAAGGAGATCGTCACCGGGTTGGCGCTGTCGATGTCGATCATGGGGAGAGCCCCATCCTTGAGTTGTCGAGCGCGTTTGGCCGCCACGATGACAAGCGCGTACTTGTTGCTCACCCGGTCGAGCAGCGCCTCTAGTGGCGGCTTGATCACTTGTCGTCACCTCAGATGGGGGGAAAGAGCGTGAATTCGCGGACAACACCTTAGTATATCAATAGACTCACGAATGCGCAAGGAAAACGTTGCCGGCGGCGGGCCGCCACATTCACTCATGAGGGCGCCTGATGGGGACGGCTCCGCCTTGTGTGCGCTGCGTGGTTGCGAGCCGCAGGAGATCCAGGACAAATGGAAAGTCCTTCGTCCCGGAGACACGAACCCAGAACCAGTCCGACGACACCTTGCGAAAGATCACGCGGGAGTCGTTCTTGAGTGGGCTTTCTAGGTCGCGTATGAGCCGCCGGGTCAGGCGGATATCGATCATGCCCGGGGCATCGTAGTGGAGGACTTCCTTCCCACGCACCCAAACCGATAACCCATCTACCCAGCGGGAAGGCCGGATGATGACTCCGGGGAGTCGTCCAGCGCGTTGTACGAGGCGAGCGAAGATCTGATCGTAGGGCTTCATCTGCCCCCTGGGACTGCCCTCAGTGGAAACTTGTTATCCCGCGCCGTACGCAAGTGCAGCCGCGCGAGGGTCGGTAGACAACGCAGCGCGAATGCGAACGACCTCCGGTACTGCTTGCGCAGCGCCAGCAGCTCTTCGAGCGTCGGATTATCTCCGATGGCGCGCCTGAAGAATGCGACCTCCTCCTCGAGGGAGGCCGTCCGCAGTTGGTAACAGAAGAAGCAGCTGTGCAGTGAGCGCTTGAGCGTCCCCATAGCGTACTTCGTCGCGTCGGGCAGCACACAGAACGCTGCGACACTCAGCAACACCTGATTGGAGAACGCAAAGAAGGCCTTGATGACGTCGAGGCGCCGGACAGACGGCACCGGAACGCGGGGCAGTAGATCCTCCCCCCAGACCGTTACGGCGGACGCAATGATGGTGGCGAACACGATGCGGTCGACGAACAGCGCCTCCGCCGGCCGTAGGCCGAGCACCCTCGTCACGTCCCCGGAAAGCAACTCACGCCGAGTGCAGATGAAGGACGAAAGGGCGTTTCCCCCCGCACGCTCGGCGAAGGTCTCCAGCGCCGTCTTCGGACGGACTGCCGGTGCCCTGAGGCCGTGTGAGACTTCCAGACGCGAAACCTCGTCCAACAGCCGATTCCTGTCCTCACGGGTCGCGCCGTCCTCGAGCACGATAAGGGCGTCCACATCGGAGGCCCCGTCCGAGAAGCCCCCCTTCGCCGCGCTGCCGAAGAGCACGACGCTCACGACCGACCGTTCGCGCTGCATGCAGTGCTGCACGAGGACATCGAGGTAGCTCTGGACGCGGGGAGGGAGCCGGGACGCACGAGACTCCATGATCAATGCCGCGACCCAGGGGCACCTAGCTCCAGAGGATCCGGTCCGCAGCCATCGCCCCAAACAACAAGGCTAAGTACAGGAGCGAGTACCCGAAGAGGCGGACTGCCGCCGTCACGGTCCGGTCCCGCCGGACTTGAAGAGCAAGGACCACGAAGAGCCCGCCCAGGACCACCGCAGAGCCGGCATAGAACCGGCCCATTCCCCCGAGCGGGTACAAAAGTAGCGTGGCTGCCACCAGCAAAAGGGAGTAGATGACGATCTGACGCCGAGTCTCCTCCTCCCCCGCCACCACCGGTAGCATGGGAACTCCCGCGCGGGCGTAATCCTCTCGTCGGTAAAGCGCCAGAGCCCAGAAGTGCGGCGGAGTCCAGAGGAACACAATGAGGAAGAGGATGAAGGCGGGGAGCTCCAGTCGACCGGTCGCCGCCGCCCACCCGACCAGCGGGGGCATGGCCCCAGCGGCACCTCCGATGACGATGTTCTGAGGGGTCGCCCGCTTCAACCATAGGGTGTAGACCCCGACGTAGAAGAACAGCGCGGCCATCGCGAGGAGCGCGCTCAACAGGTTGACGAGCACAGCGAGGATCACAAACGCCACGACCCCGAGGACGACGGCAAACGCGAAGGCGAACGGGGGGGCAACGCGGCGATCCGGAAGCGGCCGCTTGCGGGTCCGACTCATCAGCGCATCGATGTCCCGATCCACGAGGCAGTTCACGGCATTCGCAGACCCTGCCGACAGCGCGCCTCCAATCAACGTGAAAAGCACAATCCATAACGAGACAGTTCCCGGTGCCGCGATGAGCATCGACGTGAGCGCAAGCACCAAGAGCAGAACGATGATGCGGGGTTTCGAGAGGCTAATGTAGTCGAGCACCTGAGCGCGGCGGGAGGACTGCCTAGGTCCCGTGGCTGGCGCTGGACGTACCGGCTCAACGGTGGGCGCCCGATCTGCCAGCACGACAAGGATGACCAGGGCGGCAAAGAGCGCGGCGGCGGTCGCAAGATGAGCCGTCGTGACAGAGGTCGCGAGCTGAAATTCGATGTTCAGCGCCCCCAAAATGATCTGGATGACAAACAACGTGGCCACGATCACGGACGCCGCGAGCACCTGGGGGCGGCCTGCCTGCGTCCGATAGGCGGCGAGCACCGTCCCGAGGATCAAGACACCGACCACGGCCGCGGCAAACCGATGTAACAAGTGCACCGCTACGGGCCCGGTCAGCGCGGGGAGCACCTGGCCGTAGCACAGTGGCCAATCCGGGCAGGCGAGACCCGCTCCGCTCGCGCTCACGTACCCGCCGATCAACACCAAGGCGAAGGTGGCGACCAGGGCCAGCCGGGGCAGAAATGAGAACCCCTCCCGCACACGGATCGGGGTGTCACCGAGCAGAGTGATCGCGGCGAGCACGACGACCGTGGCAAAGAACGCCATGGCCGTCCCGAGGTGGGCGACAACCAGCCAGGGACTCAATTGATGACGGACAGTAAGCCCCCCGAGCCCGATCTGGACCCCCACGAGGATCAACGCGAGCGTTGCGATCCGCACCTCCGGTCGGCCTCGATAAGAGCGCCATGCCATCACCATCAAACCCACCGTCAGGACCCCCACGACTGAGGCGACAAGGCGATGGCTGTACTCGATGAGAACGAGCCCCTCAAACGGTGGGATGAGCTGACCATGACATAGGGGCCAGTCGGGACACGCGAGACCCGCTCCGCTCGCGCGCACCAACCCTCCCAAGATCACTAGGAAGTAGCTCGCCACTGCCGTGGCAAGGCTAAAGAGAGCAAATCTTCTTGCCTTCATCACGAGGTCCTTTCAGGGCACGCTGAACTACAAGCAAGGAAATGTTGCGCTCAAGCTGCTCGGAGGACGAAACAAAGCAGCCCGAATTGCGCATTCATTTAAAGAGTAGTTCTCTACGGGGGAGCAGGTTCCCTCAGGCACGGTCAACGAAAGATGATTCGAAACATCCGGTCGTCGTCAGGCGAGGGCCGCCCTCGTCCATCGCGGTTACTCGTCAGCAGGTACAGCGACCCGTCGGGCGCCTGCACAACATCACGTAGCCGACCGAGTTCACCATCAAAGTAGATCTCCTGCTTGATGACTCGCCGGAATTCCAGTGGCCCCAGGATCAGTCGCCGAAGGTGGACGCCCCGCAGTGCGGCGATAAGGACGCTGCCGCGCCAGGGCCCGGTGGTGGGGATAACGATCCCGGAGGGAGCCCACGTGTCGTTGGCTCCACTTTCGACTATTGGATCCACGTAACGTGGAGCCCCGCCCATCCCAGCCACCGCTGGCCAGCCATAGTTCTTCCCAGGCTCGATAATGTTCACCTCATCATGACAGCACAGCCCAAATTCGCCCGAAGGTCCGTGCTCTGATTCGAACAGAACCTTGGTGTCGGGGTGCCACGCAATTCCCTGAGGGTTGCGGTTGCCGAACGAATAGACGGGCGAGTTGGGGAAAGGATTATCGGAGGGAATAGTTCCGTCGGGGTTGAGCCGCAAGATCTTGCCTGCGAGTGAGCTGCGATCTTGCGCGAGTGGCGGCTGCCGCGCATCGCCCGTGGTAATGTACAGCTTCCCATCAGGACCAAACTTCAAGCGTCCTCCATCGTGGACCGAGGCGCCCGGGATCCGGTCGAGAAGAACCCGATCGACCTGACCGCGGCCGTCACGATCCACCATCCGGATCACGCGGTTCCACAGCTTCCCATCCTGCTCGTAGGTATGGTAGACGTAGACGAACCCAGTCCGGGCGAAATCCGGCCCGAGGACTAGCCCCAGCAACCCACCCTCCCCGACATGGGCAACAGCAAGCGTCGCCCACGGCTGGGGGTCCAACCGCCCTCCACGGATAATCCGGATCCGCCCGGGTCGTTCTGTCAGAAAGACACGCCCGTCCGGGGAGAAGTCCGCTGCCCAGGGAATTTCAAGCGAGCGTGCGACAACCTCGACCCGCACCGAGGTCTGGCCACGCACGCCAGCACCTGGAGCAAGCACTATGCTAGCTGCGACGGCGACTCCCAGCAGCCAACCTCCACGCACCGGCCTTGACTTCAACTCATCACCTCAACCCAATTCACCTGCGCATCTCCAAGCTGGGCTTCCGTCACCAACAGAGCCAAGGTTCCAAAGAACGTGAGATGTCCAGAGACTGTGCGACAAGACCCGTCAATGTCTAGACGGTCTCGATGACGGATTCGAACGCTTGCAGAACCTTCGGATCAAACTGGCTTCCGGCGCCCCGGCGGAGCTCACGCAACGCCTCGTCCTTCGGGCGCCGTGGTCGATAGGGTCGATCACTGATGATCGCGTGAAACGCGTCCGCAACCATGATGATGCGTGAGCCGATCCGACGCTCTTCACCCTTCAATCCGTCAGGGTAGCCACTCCCATCATAATGCTCGTGATGGTGGCGAACAATCGCCGCGGCGTCAGAGAGGAGTTCGACTGGTTGCATGATCTCTGCACCGATCACGGGATGACGCCGCATCGCTGCCAGCTCCGTTGGATCCAACGCAGCTGGCTTTCGAATGATCCTTCCGCTAACCCCAACCTTCCCGATGTCATGCATCAACGCTCCGATCCGGATTCGCCGCACATCAGCTTCCGAAAGTCGCATAGCGCGTGCAGTTCGCACGGCAATAGTTTCGACACTGCGCAAGTGGGTGCCCGTATAGGCATCCTTAAGGTCGATTGCTTGCGCAATCACGGCCAAATTCGCGAAGAGAGAGTTCCTCTGTTCCCCTATCAACTTCCCCGGGATGTAGAATTCGATCAGAGCGATCGTTGCGAGAGGTGGTACCAAATAGCCAACCTTCCCATATAGAAGCGCAAATATTGTGGCGAACGTAGCCAGGAGTGCTAGGTGACCCACCATGTATTTCCCGGCGTTGCGGGCAAAAGACAGAATCCCAATACCTTCAGCCACGTTCGACCGTATGGCGGCGAGGGTCAACCTCAATACGCTGTAGACTACAGCAGTCTGAAGAAAGGCAAGGAGCCCTTCAGTAGAAGGAAGGGCCTCAGCTGTGAGCTGAGTCCCGGTGGCTACAAAGACAGCAGCGAGCGTCGCAAGTCCCTCCTCGCCAACGTCCGTTGCGACGACGTGCCATGGGTTTCCAGCGAAAAACCTCGAGCTAACGAGTGCGGAAAATACTGCTGCGAACAGAGCAATGGGTGGTCCTGCAAGAAGAATCGTCATGAATACCACAAAAGGAATGAGATCAAGGCTACTTGGCGGATCAAGTTCAATTCGAACCCACCCAGCGAGAACCGCCAAGGCGATCAAGAGCATGCCCAAATAATCGACACTCGTCGCTGCCACGAAACCAACAGACGCTCCAAAAATGCAAATACCAAGAACAGATAGACCCACTAGGACTGGACTCCGCGCACCCTCCATTAGCTTGACGCTCCCGAAGCTACCGTCTATGTTGTCGCCTCGCCAATGACCCTGCTCCCCTGAGCAATACCCCCCTCTTCAAGTGCCGAAAGAAATGCACGAACGACCACTGGATCGAAGACTGTCCCAGACTGTTCCTTGATGATTGCAACTGCCTGCGCCGGAGAAACTCTCGATCCACTCACCGACCCTGATGCTATCATTGTCTCGTACGCTTCAGCCAACCCCACAATTCTCGCGCCGAGAGGTATGTCCACTCCTATTAGGCCCTGGGGATACCCACTCCCGTCGTAGCGTTCATGATGAGAGAGGATTATCTCCGCGATATCTTGACCACGGCGCGGAAGCTGGCGAGCGACCTCGTTTCCTAACCGCACATGGGCATGCAACCTACTATCATCAAGACTCGGCAGCTTGCTAGTTTCAGCAACATAGTCATCAAGCCCTATCATTCCAACGTCATGCAACAAAGCACTCATCTCTATGACTTCTAGCTCGCCTTCAGGAAGATTGAGTTCCTTCGCGATGCCCATCGCAACTTCAGCCACCTGTTTGGAGTGACCTCTCCCCTCAGGAAAGTCTGCATCGATTGCGACGACCAGGGAGTCAATTGCCTGCCAATACAACCTCTTTTGTTGCAAGTATAATTGCAAAGCCCACTTCTGCAGCGGCAACGATGTCAAGTACAGGAGAAGAATTGCAGGATGGACAGAGACGTATAGGATAGCAAAGAGAGCAGCAGAGGACACCACTAACGAATTTGACCATAGCAGGTCTTTCAGATCTGAAAGCCATGTTGCAAGAAGGGGCTGCCTTCGCAGGCGGCTGAAGAAGAGAGCCACAAAGAAGTTGTTGCTAGCCTGATGAACAAGGGCCCCCAGAATGAAGGGCAGGAGGAATGAACGTATACTGGGACTAATTACGGAACCACCAACTGCCCTAAAGGCAACTCCCGCGAGGCCTACGCTGATTCCAATTTGTGCACCGCTAAAGAGCGTTCTCCAAGGAACCCAGCCCCGAGAGATAGCTCCACCAACGGCGTAGGCAGATCCAGCGATCAAGATTCCTGCTCCCGGCCCATGGATACTGAACAATACATAAAAGAGGATCGGCGTGACGGTGATGTATCCGCCTCGAGGATCTGGAATCGGGAACATTGACGCTGCGCCTATCAACGCGACGAAGAGGAGGAGCTCGAGCCAATTCTCCCATTTGATCTCGGGAGAGAGGTACCACAACAAAACTGAAGCGGCAAGAATCGTCGCTAGGACAACGATCTCAAAGTCTCGGGGGAACCTCCGCATACTCGAGTAAAGAAGAAACCGAACCGAAGCGCTAGACTCCTCGATCGCCGCCAAGAACTCGAAGGAGAACTGAAACTGTCCGGAACAACTTCAATCGGCACCTGTGCCAGATGATCGCGTCCCGAACTCTCCGCAGATGTATTAAGTTTGGAGCATCAGGTCGGAACCAGTCGTTCCGAGTGAGAGATACTCCATAGGCGTGGTGTTTGAGTCACCACTGTGCACTTAGTGGCTGTCGGTCCGGCTGTGCTGGATTTTCTGTGACACCCTCCCAAATCCCTCTTTAATGAGCGTGGGAACTATGTTATAGCGAACGTTCGTTTCCCATTACTGGGATCCAGCACCTGCATCCACTACGGAATCCATCCACGGGACCGAGCAAGGATGCCGATCAGGGCCGTTAGACCCAGCATTAGAGCAACGCGGACGGCGTACTGTGGAACACTGTAAAATAACCACAACCAACCGACAAGGAACAGACCTATTGCCATTACATTCATCCACTTCTGCTGAGCTTGGTCATACATTGGGTCGACTGGTCCACTAACCAGCCAGCGCATAGCGAACGAATGTTCGTTCTTGCTCGCCGCTCTGTCAAACCGAATCAGTACGGGATGTGATGCAACGGCAGCGGCGGTCCCCGTAGCCCCAACCAAGGCCATCGCAATTACGGCCTGGCGAATGCCTATCTTCTCTGCGAGCGCGCCGAAAATCAGCGGGGCGAGAACACGCACACTGCTCAAAGCAGTTTGGCGGGTGGACATCACCCGACCTATTAGCTCCTGGGGTGTGCGCTCCATTAGTAGAGTGAGCTGGCCCACATAATAGAACGTGTTGGCGAACCCAACGGCGAAACCTGTCAGCAGTAAGGTTTGAAAAGACGTACTCAGACCCATCAAGGCCACCGACACGAATGCTAAGAAGTAACCTCCCAGAATGATGACGCTTCTCCTAGCTCTTGCTCCATACCAGCCTAGAGAGAGTGACGCGATGACGAACCCGACACCCCAAACACTGTTGAAGGTTCCAAACTCCGCATCAGTGATACCAACGACCGCCTTCGCCAAGGGCGTCTGCAGTGCATTCAGTCCGCTGCCCACTAGATACGCGGGGAAGATGAGTACAAATAGACCCCATTGCAACCGATCCGTTCTAATGTACCGGAACCCATCGACTGCTGCCCTCCAAACCGATTGAACGTCAATTTCACGCCGGTCTCCTGGATTTCTTTCCGCCAGCGTCATGCCCAGAATACACAACGCGGAAATAGCATAAGTTGTAGCATCAATGTATAGAAGTGACGCATAACCATACGCGGCTGCGAGCACTCCTGCAACTGCAGGACCTAGAATTTCGGTCCCAGTATCCATCGCGGAAAAAGCAGAATTCGCGGACATTAAGGCGCGCCGACTTACCACCTGAGGGATCGCGGCAAACATCGCTGGCCGAAAGAAGGCGGTTGCGATGGAAATGATAACTAGATCAGCGTAAGCTAGCCGGAGGTCTACTACGATGAGTTGAGGGAGTAATGCGACCAAGAACGCCCGAACTATGTCGGAGACGATCAGAATCGCCTTTCCTGTGAAACGGTCGACAAACACACCAGCCCATAATCCCACAATCAGACTTCCGACAAACATTGATGATATTGCTAGGGAAACGGCAGCGGCCGAGTGAGTCAACGAAAAAACCCACAGCGAAACTGCAATCCAGTGGAAACGGTTCCCGAGTTCGGAGACTAATTGGCCCGCCCACAGTAGCCTGAAATTCCGACCGCGTGCTAACGAAAGAAATCCCACTGGATGTGTTTCTTCATTGCCGACCGCTAGAACGGGGGTTGACACTGTTCACACCTGACGACTTGGTCAGTTCTTTGGCGAGCCCAACGAAAAGTCCTTTACCTCAATTTCGACTGCAAGACATGACTGAGCAAATGACATAGATAGAGGTTTGTTGAGTGACGGACGATTCTCTCGGTTGAAGGGTCGAGCTCCGTTTCATATGTCTTCTGTTTCCTCCTGGGTGCCTGCAGCAAGGAATTCTGTGAAACCACGGTGGTCCGGACGTAGGTCTAGAACGAGTGGAGCAGCGGCAAGTCTAGCTCAGGAGAATTCTGCCCAACCTTTCCAACCTGTATGTAGTGGATAGGAAGTACACGCTTCTGCAAGGAGCTTCGGAATCCAGCCTTTGTGGGGTTACAAGACTTTGATGGAGACTCTACTAATTTGTGGGATGGGTTCCGCTCCAGTGCTCTACCAACTGGCGGAATCGAAACTTTGGTATGAAACTTGCTCATGCTATCAACCGAACATCGAGACAATGGCTAGAAAAAACGGATCGTCAAGATGAGAGGTGAACAGGAGTGCCCGCCATCGACCGTCGCGAAATGGAGATTCTGAGGAACTTCGAGACGATCCGGCCCTTAACTAAGAGGCTGGAAGGATGGTATGCACTTGTAGGTCTTGCTCTACTCGCTTGTTTGATTGCGGGCATTGCGTTGCTTGCAGCGTCTGGGTGGCTATCTTTCAAGATCCCTTGACTTGATAAGTGTAGACCTCGGATCTCGCGTTTCCTACGCCTGCGCTCTAGAGGTTGAGAGCTCCCGTTCACCAAGTGCGGCACCAACTTCTTGGTTTGCTCTGAGAATTTGTCGGTTGGTTTGAATATTCGCGAGGAAGCGCGCTTTCATTCTTCCTTTCAGCTCTGATGCCTGTTGCGTAACTGCAACATGCGCCCTAAGCAAGAACCTTTCGGCGGCGACGTGTGCGCCTACTGCCTTCAACGTCTGATACTGACTCCAGTAGACGTCTCGAGCCTGGTCCGGTCCCTCGACTGTCTTGAAGAGACTCAGTGCTTCCCGTGAGCATATTAGAGCTCTCTTGCCATCGTTGGACATCAAGTACCCTCTGGAAAGGGCGACGAGTGTACGGATTTGAAGCGGTTTCTCCTCGCACTTCCGATGCACTTTCAAGGCAGACTTCAGATAGTTGATTGCTCTGGTTCGATTCCCTAGCTCCAAGTGGACACATCCAAGTCGATAGTTCATCTCCGCTCTCAGTCCTGTTCCCATTTCCAAGGGTCTGCATGACGTTAAGCTGGCCTTCGACCAAGTGAGCGCTTCTTCAGCTTTGCCCGCATCTAGGAGGATTGCAGCCATGCTCTCCTGGTACAAGGAGAGGTTTTCCTCTTTACAAGAATGCGCAATCAAAGAGAGGGCTTCCTCGATACACTTCTTTGCTCTCGAGAAGTCCCCCACTCTTCGGTACACCTCACCACCCAAGTTGTTGAGGATGATTATCTGCGCCCTGATGTCTCCAGTCCCCCTGGCCGCTCTGAGAGCTCTCCGAGAACTGTGGACAGCAGCCCTAAGTTTGCCTAGAGCAACCTGCGTAAGCGCCAATTGTAGTAGACCGCGGGCCTCCCCAACGCGGTCTCCCACCATCCTGAAGAATTCCATCCCTTTGAGCAAGTGTATCTCTGACGACCGGGCTCTCCCTAGAAATCGGTGAATTGCTCCCTTACCCAGGCACGAATATGCTATGCCCCTAGGGTCTTTGCCCCTTCGAAGAACCTGATCGGCCCGGCTGAAACTATCAAGTGCATCGAAGAACGCACTACGACAAGCAAGGATGAATCCCTGAGAAACAAGGGCGTTCGCTTCATCACGAGCACTTCCAGCCTGCTCGAAGAGAAGTAAGGCGTTGCGCGTGAACTCGAGCGACCGATCATACCGCCCCATGCTCAAATAGGCGTGGCCTATCGTCAAGCATGACCGAGCCTCTCCCCTGACATCACCTAAGGAACGGAAAGCTTGCCTTGCTCTTCTTGCTTCCTCAATTGCCTTCGTCGAAGCACTCAGTCTCACAAAGAGAGTAGCTCGTAGAGACCGTACCAGGGCCGTAATGGAAAGGTCCTTGAGCTTAGATCCGATTTCGTTGATAGAGTCTATGTCCGCCAGCTGTGTGCTCCTATCACCTAAAACATCCAAAGACTGTTGGCGCTTGATGAGAATTGCGCAACGTCTCCTGAGAGTTTCTGCGTGATTGCAGGTTCCGGAACTTGTCAGAATCTCAATCGCGCGTGTGTACCAGTAAACTGAGTCATTGTTGGCGTGAACGGACCTTGCTTTGTCCCCTGAGGCCTCAGCATAGTTCACCGCTTTCTCAAGGTCACCCGCCTCCTCGAAATGCCAGGACAAGTCTTCCGTCCTCCCTCGACTCACTTGCTCCTTTAGTCGCCCGACCTTCAAATGAAGTAGGCGCCTCCTCGCACGACTCGGCAAGGTTAGTACGACCGCACGGATGCTCTCGTGCGGAAATCTGAATCCTGCATTCGTCTCTTCCAACAGATGTTCGACAAGAAGAGGCTCGGTAGCATCTGCGAGTTTCTCGTCCGTTAACCCAATGAGCCTCCTGAGCAGTCCCAAATCCACTTCCATACCGAGCAAAGCGGCAATTACAAGGGTCTTCCGTGAGCTATCATCCAGCAGATCAATCCTCCTACGAACCACCTCTTGAACCCGAACTGGCAGTCGAGGGGCCGTCGGCCGGACTCCTTCCCTGAAGCGCCAGTGTCCAATTCGGTCCTTAATCAAAGTCCCTTCAGCACAGAGAAGTCTCAGAAACTCCAGCATGAATAAGGGGTTCCCAGCAGTTTGGCGCCATAAGTACTGAACAACAGACAATGACACATTCCTAGATCTTAATGCAGAGTGAATTAGTCTCCTAGTATCCCCCTCGACAAGTCTCCCAAGGGTCAAGCGCAGGGCTCCCTCTGAAGCAAGATGGGAGATTAATTCATCCGTAGCTATTCCTTCCCCAGTTCGTGCGGTCACTACGACGAGAATGTTTGATTTTGAAGCCCTCCCAACCAGCATTGCCAACAAACCCGCACTGGCCCTGTCAATCCTGTGGACGTCTTCTAGAATAACCAGTGTGGGTCGGGCTCTATTAGCACCCACGAGAAACCCCAACAGTGCTTCTGTCACTATCGCATTGTCCAATAGACGACCCCCACCGGGAGGCCGTCCATTGTTAAGTGGTATGGTGTCGGGTGCGAGAGCATCCATGAGGCTAGCCAATGTCGAAGGAGTGCCATCGCCAAGATGCTCGAGGACCAAAAGTCTTGGCCACAACGCTTGTATGAAGACTTGGTAAGGCGCTGGGTCCTCGATGTCGACGCTCTTTCCCGACAGCAACTCGAAACCACGCAGCCCAGCCTCCACAGCCAATGCTTCAACCAATTTGGTCTTGCCGACTCCAGCTTCACCGCAAATCGCCGCAGCTCCACCCGCCCCGGCTCCCGCTCTCTCGAGCAAGCGCACAAGAAAGCTCAGTTGCGCTTCCCTGCCGACTAGGGGTAGCGACATGAATCCATCGGAACTTTCCTTTGTAGGCTGGGTTACAAACACTGAGCGACATGCGGACGTGGACATGGATCCGACATCTGACCTTATGCGTTCCCACAGCTCTGCGGTCGATATTGTCGGCTCAACCCCAAGTTCTTCACGAAGCAACTTTCTTAGACATTCGTATTGCCTCAATGCAGCCGTCCGATTCCCAGAGAGGTAGAGAAGGAGCATGAGCTCGCGATGACCGTCTTCATCTAATGAATCAACGGCTGTCACCCTCTGCGCGTAGTCGGCACCTGTTTGATAGTCTCGAGCGTCCTTGCAGGCAAGGACTATGTCCTTCAGAAGCCCCACGTACTGCCCGCGAGTATATCTCCTTTCCTCCTCACACCACTCATCCGAGCACCCTTCCATCAAATCTCCATAGTAGATCTTTTCGATTTCCTTCAACTCTTCTACAGGTCGTTTCCCTTGGAGCTTCTTGCTTGAAGCAAGCATGTCATGAAACCTAAAGAGGTCCACATCCACATCATCATCTATGCGCAACGAAAGAGAACGCTCGTCGACCGATATTTCCAATCCCGGAGCCTCGTCGCCGATGGCCTTCCTAATTCGCCACAACGTTGTGTTGAGGTTCTTTCTGGCCCGAGTTTCGAGGCTATCTGGCCAAAACACTGACGCTATTGATTCTCTCATTATTGGTCTACCGCGATTGAGAAGTAGGTAGGCGAACAACGATTCTGCTTTCCTAGTGGAGAAACGCGCTTGCTTTTCCCCCAACAGGACACGAAACCCTCCTAAGAGCCTGACGTGAACGGTGGCCATGTCCTGTTACCTTCCTTCGATCGCCAGCACGAGGACGCGAGCTATCTCTCGTGGAAAACCGGCAAGGGACTCAAGAAGTCGATGTTGGCGATACACATGGCGTCTGTGAGCTTCAAAGGATAGTGGACCTGAGTGCGTTGGAAGTTGTGAGCAACTTCAGTTGCCCTATTCCCCCAATACGAAGGAGGCTTGCCTAGCACCTGTCTGCCTGCGATAGTCCTCTACCTAGAAACGGCGTGTCACAATGATCAATGTATTCAATCTCAAGACGGTCTCAGGGAGTGCAAGATCGAGTGGATGAACGGGAACTCGCCATGAAGGAGCTTGCCGAGGCGTGTACTCTCTGAGTAAAGCCTACCAGCTTTTGATCGAAGGCTCCATCTCCAATAAACGGCAACAGGCGAAAAATTAGGGAGCAGGTCTGTAAGCCGGGTTCTGTCCCGTTCGCACTCGGCGAACGAGGGCGACCATCTCTCTAGAGTGCCTGTTACCAGGCACCTCGAGCAGCCTACCCGGGGATTCGGCGGGCCACCTCATCTCCCCCTATATGGCCTTGCACCAGGCGGGGTTTGCCTAGGTCGCCGGTTACCCGACGCCTCGTGCGCTCTTACCGCACGATTGCACCCTTACTCGACTGAACCGATTGGCTCAGCGGAGTGGTATGTTTCTGTGGCACTTTCCTCGGGGTCGCCCCCGCTGGGCGTTACCCAGCGCCCTGCCCTATGGAGCCCGGACTTTCCTCTCCGTCCCGACATGGGACGAAGCGGTCGCCTGACCTGCTCCCACCCGATCCTAACACATCTCCCGGGGCTCATTCAACGCGATGCGCGCTCACGCGGATGCGGACGCGGTCTTCTCGGGGAACCGGGTGGCCTTGTTCGCGCAACCGCGTGACCGCCTTTACGATCGCAGACCGGACTTGCTCGAGCGCCGCCGACCGGGTGTCCGCGCGCACCTCCACGCCTGGCAGCGCTGGCACCCGAGCGACGAACTTCCGGTGGTCCTGCTCCACAAGGACCGAGAACTCCATCGTGGAATCCGGAATCGCTCGGTCAATTGCCTGGTTCGCGAGGGCATCTGCAGCCGCATTCGCCTCACGCCCGAGGTGGCGGGCTGACCATTTGGGAAACGCCGCAAGCCGGCGCTTTGCCTCCTGGTGGAGCGGGGCAAGGTCGGGGCTCTTGACTTTGTAGGCACCTGTGAGCTGTCTGACGAGGAGGTCGCTGTCAGACCGCACCTCGACCGCTTCCGCACCCATCACCTTGGCGGCTTCGAGCGCTTTCAGGAGCGCCTTGTACTCAGCCACATTGTTGGTCGCATGCCCGATGTACTCTCCGATTTCTCCGCGCACGTGACCATTCCCGTCTTGGATGACAACTCCGATGCCCGACGGACCGGGGTTCCCACGGGAAGCCCCATCAACGTGGACAACGATCTCCTTAACTGCCCTTGGCATGGAGGATCCGGCCACACCCTTCGCATGTGTAGATGCGCTCTGTCTCGGGATCCAACAACTGCGCGAGGCGCTTTTCGGGAATGGCAACATGACACCCTTCGCAGATCCCACGCACGACCAACGCGACGGCAACACCGCCCTTTCGCTCACGCAGGAGTTGATAGCGTCGTAGCTGGGCTTCATCGATCGCCGTCACCAAGACCTCCCGCTCGCCCTCGACTCGTTGGGACTCGCGCGCAAGGGCGTCCTGTCGACGGGTAAACTCCTCCCGCGTGGTGTCATAGGCGTGCTGCGCGGTCTCCACGGACCCATCAAACCCTTGGGTCTCCTTAACTCGCCGTTCAATGTCTTCCATCAACGCAAGAACGTCGTCCTCGAGCCGTTGGCGTTGCCGACCGAGCACCTGGAGGTCGTCCTGCATCGCGGACAGCTCCTTGGGGTTACCGATCCGCCCGCTATAGAGCTGTTCCTCGACTTTGGCCGCTTTGGCTGTCGTTGACTGAAGGTCCAATTCGAGGTTTCGAAGTTGGGCCTGCTTCGACCGCAAGTCCGCCTCGGCGCGCTGCTTGTCTGCCTCCAGCTGACGGACCTCGGCGAGCAGCCCGGACCCATCATCAAGCGCAGTGACATCTCGGGCTAGCTGGGCGAGCTGAGAATCGATCCGTTGAAGCTGGAAAAGACGTTCGATACTAGACACCGGCATAGTGTTCTGGTGGAAGTGAAGCGAATCCTTGGTAAGGGGTCCTTCCTGACAACGCCGCGGAACCAGACATACCGAGCAGCTTGCTGCCTCAATCAACTGTTCCTTCGGCGCCATCGTAGGAGGCGGACATTCTAGTCGTGACGCTGCACGGGAAAAGTGGAAACTGCCAGACGGATGCTGCGGGATGTCGCGCGGACAGAGTGGACCGCGCCTACCTCACACTGAGGGCGAGAAGCTGTGCGGAGCGCGTTATCGGCGCCGTCTTCCCTTCTTGGAGCGTTTCCTGCGGGAGGGTCGGGGTTTGGCTCTCTTCGCCGTTCTCTTCTTCGTGGGCCGGGCTCGCTTAGATGCCGGCTTGGCAGCGGGTTTTACCGCCTTGGCCGCCGGCCGTGCGGGCATGGCGGCAGCGGGACGCGCGATTCGCGTCGCTTGCACCAACGTGGGACGGGTCGTAGGTCGCAGTGCTGTGAGCCGTGAGGCCGCATCTGCCTTCGGCGCCTCAGGTAGTTTGATCTTCTTGGCTTTCGGCTCCCACCACTTCTGGTACTGTTTGCCTAGCTTCTCGAAGTAGTCGAACAGATCCGGCCAAGTCAGCTCACGTCGCATCCCCCGCACGATGGGCTCCATCTTTACCCAGGGGATCGGGTAGAGTTCAAAAACAATCGTGGGGTCAATGGCGCCTCCGTCCACGAGCACCCCGAGGTTATCGCAGAAGACAGCGACGCGGAGGAAGTTGTTGAAGCGGATGCTGCCGGGAGGACATTCCAGGATAAACTGCTCGTAGTCCTTAAAGTCAAACTGGAACAGAACATATTGCATGGCGTCAAGATTCTGGGGGACATCGGCTGTCTGCATGATCTGCAGCAGCACCTCAGTCTCTTGGGGTTTGAGTTTTCTCACGCCGTTCACCTCGTTTAGCGTCTCCCGGCTCGGTCCAGCGCCGTTCTACCTCGAAAACGGCGAAATTCACACAAATATTCGGTAAGCTGGAAGGCTTTCCCTTTGAAATCTCCACTAAGTAGACTGATCCCAAAGTTTCATAGATTGTCGTATATGCATTGAGAGCATGGACAACGCTCGGGCAGCATCGAATATCGAATAGACGTTCGCTATTGTTGTTGGGCCGGGGCACGATTCAACGCGTGGTCCGAGTGGGCGTGCGAAGTCGGGATGGCTCCCAGTGGAATGGACGCGAAGCAAAGACAGTAAGGTGGGGGGATGGCGGAACCACAACACTCATCAAGCGTAGCCTACCAAACCACTCACTCGAGGTTGACGGATCTCACCAACACCGCGCACGCAATGCCCAAGACCAGGCCCCCGAGCACATCTGAGGTCCAATGATCTCCGAGATAGACAAGCGCGGCCATCATCGCAACCACGACACTGACGACAAGGACCGGAGCGCGGCGCAAGGCGACTGCGGCAAATACGGTCGCGCGCATCGTATGGCCGGAGGGGAAGCTATACGGAGTTTGAAGAGCGACCCCCACATCGAACACATGACGTTGGAGCGACGGCGGGGGGCCTGGGTGGACCAGCAGGTACTTGAGCCCGACCGCTAGCACGCTAGCGCCAGTCAGCCCCAGGGCCAACCAGAACGCCATCGACGACTGGCGCCGACCCCACAGGTACCACAGGCCCCCCGCAACCACTACGGCAGAAATCATGACTTCAGCGTTTCCCAAGAGCACGAAGACTGCGGCAGGGAAGTCTGCAAGCGGCGCGGCGCGTTGGAGCCACCGTGTGACGGCGAGATCCCAATCAGGACGCACGCCCAGGAACAGCACCGCCGCGACGACCATGGAGAACGCGGTAACCTCGAGTCGGGTCCACCAGGACGTGTGCAAGCGGTGTGTGTTGTCTCCCATACATAACCTCGTCACCCCTGAGCTGGACGCATGTTGCTCAAACGCGTTCCATCCATTGCCTCTCTAGCCACGTCCTGGAGTGCGGAGCCGTGGGCAAGATGGTCCGTAACTCATTTCGAAAGAGAATGGAGGCCGCCCAGGACCACGAATATCGTAAATCCTACGCCGCAGGATCGCCACCAAAACATGTCGATAGCCTAGCGAATGCGCTGAGACCCCATGTCCCTCTGATGAAATTCCAGCGTTTTCTCATTGCCATCTCCGTCGTCAATTTTGCACTGCCGGCATTCACACTCGCTCAGCTCCGTCCGGTCGTGGCGGAGAGTGTCCCGCCAGTACTCCGCGGTCGGGCACTTGAGATCGTTGACAATCGGGGAGAGTCCGAGCAAGCATCAGCGTGCTGCCCGCTGATCCCGCGGGCTCAAATCCAAGTGGCCAACCATATTCGGAAACTGTAATCAGCAATTTCCTCGTTCAGCTGCTCGTCAGCCGTCACGAAGGACGATCAGGAAGCCATGGTCTGCTGAGCCTACGAAGCCTCCTGCTCGTGGGTAGTGGTCTACAACTCCGGTTGTAGCCGTACTCAGACTAGCGCGGCGGCCCGTTTCCCAAGTGTGACCCATGTCACAGGACAGCTGTGACCGGGGCGATCGTCAACGCCGGGATGTAGCTGTAATGTGATGTGCAGTAAGTAGCGCTGAAGCTCTACGGGAGGAGAGAGTTGCATGCTTGAGTACGAGGTCATTGCCAAGAAGAGACTGAATGATTTACATCGCCAGGCTGAATCCCACCGCCTTGCTGATCTGGCGTCGTCGGATGAGAGGACCGGGAGGAATGGAGTTAGGGGTATCGTCGTCAGGATAGGCAGGACCTTCATGGCTGCGTACCGCATCATCGTCCGCGCGCCCGAGACGCTGCACGGTATCTCCTTCGAGCACTCCGACTCAGGTGTCCAGGGGACAAAGGCCGGTTAGGAAGATCGGTGGGGGATGGCGATGAGTCAATCAGCATGCAAGGCAGCGGGCGGCAGCTGCTCTTCAAACCGTTGGAATTGCCTCTAGTTGAAAGAGCGCATTACTTGGGGCGGAAACCGCTGATCTAGGTCAGTTTCGACTGGCGGGCGATGGTGGATGTGCCGAACGGCCGCTGCACGAGAGCGCAGGTATTTGCATTAGGTGTCCGGCCTGCGCTGCGGTGCAGATAGAGTGCGTCCCGGGGCGCGATCTTCTCCAAACGCCGCCGAATTTCTCGTTGAACTTTCAGCCGATGGAGCAAGCGTCGCCACAGGGTAGCCTCCAGCAGTTCCTTTCTATACGCCGCCTCTACCTCGCTCTTGACGTTGCCAAACAGGACTTGCCGTGCGCGTCGCTGTCCATCGTGAACGATGCCTTCAGGTCTAGCCCCTCTCATGCGACTCTCTGGTGTCATGCAAATTCAACCCTCATCGTGGTGGGGGAGCCAGAGATCAACTTTGCGACCTCCATAGTGTAAGCTGAGGTGGGTCTTTCTCGCTGTCTCATACCAGTCCTGCCCAGTTCTCCCGCGAGCGCATGTGAAGTGGCGTCTGGCATCATACTCCCACCGCTGGAACCCGCCGACACCCACAGCGTTTCCTCGTGTTCCGTAGGCTCCCGGAAGCGAGTAGGAAGCTAACCCCACTAGAGCGCTCCTCTACTTGACGAATATCCATGTGGGCGTTAGAAGGGGGAAGGCAATCAGCCCAACGGCCGCTGTCGCGGCCACCAGAACGTAAGTACTCACATTCCAGCGAGCCAAAGCACCGATGCTAAGGAACGCAATAAGGACAGTCAGCCAGTCACCGATAGCAATCTTCCCTAACAGGACCGCGGCTCCTAGAATCGTGCCGATGGCGGCAGCGTAGGCCCCCTTGACGAAACCTTGCACATACGGATTCTTGCGATGGCGGATCAGGATGGGGGCCACAATCAAGATCAAGAGAAAAGAGGGAAGGAAGATTCCGACTGTCGAGAAGAGCGAGCCCCAGAACCCCGCGACTAGGTAGCCCACGAACGTGGCGGTGATGACCACCGGCCCAGGGCTTAGCATGCCGATAGCTACCGCGATGAGGAACTGGCGCTCGTTGAGCCATCCGGTCTGTTGGACAAGGCCCTTTTCAAGAAAGGGAACGATGACCAGCCCACTGCCAAATGTGAATGTGCCCGCCTTCAGGAAGAATCCTAGTAACTTGATCACGAGCGAGGCCGAGGCGCCTGTGACAGCCTGGTCATTAGGAGGGACAGCGGCGAGTAAAGGCAAGACGTGCCCAAACCTCCGGCGGGAGACGACCCCATAGTAGAGAATCCCGATCAGTCCGGATCCAACGAACAGAAGTGCCACTTCAGCCCTGAGGGCGACGGTCACGGCGAGGCACCCGCCTGCAATGACCCACTGTAGGGCGTCTTCCATCCCGAGCTTCGTCAGGCGATAGCAAGAATATAGGATCAGGGCGATCACGGCGGGGCTCACGCCGTAGAAGATAGCGCCTACGAAAGGAAGATCGCCAAAGCGAACATACAACGCCCCCAGCGCGGCAACAATGACAAAGTTGGGCAGGATGAATGCGCACCCTCCCGCCCACGCTCCCCAGAAACCTCCACGAAGGTAGGAGATGAAGATCCCCACCTGGATGGCCAACGGCCCCGGTAGGGATTGGCACACCGCAACCCCTTCCCTGAACTCCTCTCTGGTAAC
>Ga0209515_10001219_pt1 | contig 44130 bp, 5 predicted proteins | sample Subgroupgradi54m_FD_187454 | JGI IMG/M metagenome (GOLD analysis project Ga0209515, IMG submission 187454) | Subsurface groundwater microbial communities from S. Glens Falls, New York, USA - GMW60B uncontaminated upgradient, 5.4 m (SPAdes)... ... | reverse complement strand
GGGCGAGTTGGGCCGGCGGGTTTGGCGAGGCCGGGCAGCCAGGCGGACTGCCGGCGCTGGTGTGGGCCGGACTCCTCAGTGCGATCGTGATCGTCGCGGCGATCGGGGGGCGGGTGCTGCAGGGCGGGAGAGGACGCGCGGCTTACGCGGGGAGCTTGGCTTTGGCAGTCGTGCGGTGGCTTACCGGTGGTGGTGATGGGCGTGCTTCTGGACATATTGATCAATTCCAAACGCAAGCAACAGAACTAACACACAGATCAGGAGGGTTATCACAGCTAGCGTCGCAGTATCCATCAGATTCACTCCTTTCCGCTCCTCGGACACATCAAGATAGCCGAGACCAACAAGAGCGGGATCGTTCCCGCCAAGGCGAAGCGCAAGAGTACGGGGAACTCGACGAAGAACTTGCTCGCCAGCGCCCCAGCGACCGCAATCTTCAGGAGGTCAAAGAGCGTCTTGGCGATCAAGATTCTCCTGAAGTCGCTAAAGAAAGGCCTCAACATCTTTCAATTTCAAGGCTAGCACAAGAGGAGGGAGACGTCAAGCTGCCCAGCCGGGCAAGCGCCACAGGACTCCTCCGGAATCTGACCCCGCCCGGTTACCGGGTGGACAGCCGCTTATCCAGAGCACTGATGTCGCTGCGAATTCGGTCATTCTCCGGCCTCCTCGCTAGCGCCGGCCTTGCCGCGGCAGCCGTCGCGCAGCTTCTGCTGCCGGGGGCGAGTTGGGCCGGCGGGTTTGGCGAGGCCGGGCAGCCAGGCGGACTGCCGGCGCTGGTGTGGGCCGGACTCCTCAGTGCGATCGTGATCGTCGCGGTAGTCGGCCTGCGCCTCACGCACCAGCGTGCGAGGGCGCGCGCTGAAGCTACTGGAAGCGAAGTCGGCTCCGGGCTCCGGTCCAAAATCCAAAATCCAAAATCCAAAATTACTTTGGGCCTCCAGCCGGCGGCGATCGGGTGGCGAGTGCTACAGGGGGGGAGAGGACGTGCGACTTACGCGGGGAGCTTGGCTTCGGTGGTCGTCAATCGCGTATTGAACGCTTGGAACCAACCTTTCAAGTCCTTCACCTCGCCAGCCAGGACGTCAACTGATGTCTCGATCCGGCCCAGTCGGGTCTGGACATTGGCCAGCCCGTCGGCGACCGCGCCGATATCGTTCTTGAGGGATTCAAATAAGGCAGCGACCTGGCTCCAATCTCTTGGTTCGGGGATCTCTGACATGGCAGGACTCCTCTATCTGGTTTCAACGGTGGTGAGTCGTTCCTTGACGTCCTTCACGTTCCCCTTGATCTCTTCAATATTCGCCGTGTTCTTCTCCACATTCCTGTCAACGTCGAGGAGCGCTATCTTGAAGGTCTTGAATGCTGCCTTGAGCGCCTGGACCTCATTGGGCAGGGGAGCGAGTGTTCTCACGATGGGCGTGAGGAGCGCGAGATCCTCACGCATATCAGCGAGCGCCTCGCGGAATGAGCCGAACTCGGTGCGAAGCGAGCGCTGGTCCCCTGCGATCACCGAGACGTTGCGGTCAATCCTCTCCAACAACACGTTGGTGCGGCCAGCGGCTTCCGCGGTTGTGGGTTCTGTGAGTGGTTTCACCGGCTTACGGGATGGCATGGCAGGACTCCTCTATCTGGTTTCAACGGTGGTGAGTCGTTCCTTGACGTCCTTCATGTCTTTCTTGAGTTCAGCTACATCGCTCTTGAGTTCAGCCACATCACTCTTGAGCGCACCAACATCGCGCTTGAGTTCAGCTACATCACGCTTGAGCGTCGCCACATCGCCCTTGAGCACCGCCACATCACTCTTGAGCGCCTTTAGCTGGTCTTCGATTCGCCCAATTGCTTCCGTATTTCTGCCGACCTGGTCAAATGTGCTATCCAACTTCCGGCGAATAGCCGTGAGTCCTTCGCCAAACGTGCGGAACTCAGCTCCCAGCTTTTCCAGTAGCACGTTGGTGCGGCGAGCGGCTTCCGCGGCGGTCGGCTCTTTGAGTGGTTTCACCGGCTTCCGGGATGGCATAGCAGGACTCCTGGCTTCAACGCGGGTGTCGATAGAGCGTGGAGCGTTCGCGCCTGGGTCGGAATCAGCTGACTCCAGGTCCGTGGCGGGAAGCATACGCCCCAGCCCACCCCTTGTCAAGCCCAGAACCCCGAACCCCGAACCCCGAACCTCTTTCGCTTTCGCGCGCGTCCTGCTCAGCGCGCTGGTGTTGCTGGTGGGTCTGCCGGCGGTGGCGTTCGGCTGGACAGGCGAGCCCGGTCAGGCATTCCACCTCGGCGCCGGCTGGCTCGCCTCGCTGGGCGGGGTGGGGATGTCCGCCATGCCGATCGTGGCGATGCTGGGCATGGGGCTGGCTTTCGTCTCGAGCGGGGGTTCGCCCACAATGCAGGCGCGCTGGACATTCAAACATGTACTGCAGCCCCGCTGGGTTGTGCCGCTTCTGGCCACTCTCGCATTGGCCTATTTCCAGCCAACGCTCTTGTCGCTCCTGCCTGAGGCCGTCTCGCATCCGGAGTCGCTGCCGCTGCTCCAGGCGGTGCCGGCCTCGATTCTTGGGCTGGTGCGCTGGGCGCTGTCTTTCATCGGAAACGCTAGCATTCTCGTTACGATCATGGTCGTGCTGGGCGTTGAATTCGGCGCACGGCTCGCCGGCACCTCGTTGGGGAAGAGGGGAGGAAAAGCTATTCACGGCTTGGCGAAGGGCTATGAAGGCTTGCTGGCGTCGATGAGGCAGGCTGTGCCCGGCAAGGCCGGGTACGCGATGGCCTGGTTGATGAACTTCCCGGTCGAGGCGGTGCAGTTCATTTACGGCATGGCCTTTAAGCCGGTGGTGCAACTCTACCGAATCGCCCGCGGCGAGTCCTTTCCTGATGACGAGCTGAACTGGTTCGCGCGGCTCTACCACGCACCACCGTTTGTCCGGAGGTTTGTCCCGAAGCCGTTCGTGCTCGCCGTTCAGCTTGTCCTCCTGCCGTTTGCCACGGTTGCCGTCTTGCTGATCAGCCGGCTGAAGTTGAAGCTTCTCAGTACCCTCGCTCAGTGGTTCCTTCAAAGTGCGTTGCTGTTTGCTCTGGCGTGGATGGCGTCGGACCAGGCCGCGTCATGGGTCGGGTGGCTCACGCATTGGAATCTCCTCGAAGCGATGGGGGTTGCGGCTTCCTTCACCGCGTGGCTGACGCAGTGGACCCCGGTTCCCTTTGCCCAGGCGGTCGTGCACGTGGCCACGCCGTTTGCGTTCGTGAGCGCCTATCTCCTTGCCCTCGTGTTGCGAATCACCTCTCTGACGCCGAAGATCTACCGCCAGTTCGGCGAGTTGAAGGCCAAGGGAGTGGTCCGGCAAGTTCCGGCCACCCCCGTGGGCAAGGTGCTCTCAGCCGTTGGGCTCAGCTTCGTGCTGGCCAAGGGTAGGTTGCCGGATGGCTCGACAGGCTGGGGGCGCGTACCGCTTCGGCGAACCCTTCTCCGGGCCAATATGGCCTCGGCGTTCTCCATGGATACGGTGGACGTGGAGGTCCAGGCGCTCGTCGGGGTCAGTCATGCCGGGTGGATGCAACGCATTCCCCTCCTGGGGTGGTTGTTTGAGCGCACGATCGTCGCCAGTGAAGTGCACGTGCTGCAGGCGGCGGATACGGCGCTGCAGGCCGCCATCGGGCCGTTTGGCCTATCCAGCGAACAGTTGCCGGTGGGCCGCGGTCTGACCATGGCAGACCTGCACCGAGTCGGTGCGCAAGAACAATTCGCCCAGCAATTGAGCGGGCACCCCATCGTAGTGAGCCGCACGCGGCCTGGCGGTGCTGACACGTATGATCTGACCGCTCTTGGTGTTGATCCGAAGGCCTGGACCGCCTCGGTGCGGCAGGGCGACCCGGCTCGGGCGATTGCGGAGTGGCAAGCAATGCTCCGATCCAGGCTTCAGGAATTACCTGCAGCCGAGCAGGAAGCGGTCGTTCAATTGGCCCTCGAAAAATGGCTGCAAGATCGCGCACAAATCTACGGCGTTGACCCCTCCATGTATGTAGAACTGGTGCATACGCTAATTGCACCGGAGGCTGATCCGAGGATCGCCGAGCTGCTCCGGCACATGCCGCAGCTGGCGTCGCAATTCGCCAAGCTCGCTGCCGCTCAGACCGGCGCGAACATGGACCTCACGTCTGCTGATGTGATCGCCAGGGGAGTCCTGGAAGATTTCCAGCGCTGGGCGCGCGGGCGTGACGTGTCCGCGGGCTCGCTGGCGGCGGTTCTGGACAAGATGAACGGGATCATTGCGCCGCATATCGAGGACAGCACCGTGGCCTCGCTCATCGCCAAGACGTTGACGCCGCAGGTGCTGGCGGCCAGGGCCGCAGGCAATAAACTGGATGCCGCCTATGTCGAGTTGGTGCAACGGTCCCTGGCCCGGGGCCGATCGCCTCAAGCGAGCGAAGAGGCGGCGCTGTCTCTCCTCGCAAAGGTCGGGGAGCCTCCCGCAGACCTGAGCAAGGACAAAGTCGCCGCCTGGAAACAGGAACGGCTTGCGGCTCTGGTGCGAGCGGAGGACACCGCACCGCAGGTCGCGCAGGCCGGCCGACAGGAGCAGCCGGAATCAGCCAGGGAAGGACAGCGGTTGAGCGCAGAAGAGGTGAAGCGTCTGGCCTCAGTGACAGCTCAAGCGGCTTCAGCCGGCGCTGGGGCGCCGCCCCCGCCGCCTCCAGGGCCGGGCGTCCTCGCCCGCGCGGCGTGGGAGAACCTCCAGCGGGAAAATCTGAAGCGCGAAGGGGGCGACCCAAGTCTTGGGCAAATGGAGGCCAAGCCGTTGGCGGATCGTCTGACGCCAGAGGGTGAGCGCTCAACCGTCGGGCCGTCTGAAGAGGTCGCCTCACCAGTGGAACCGGAGGCGCCGCCGCAGTTCAAAGAGTCGGCGACCGCCACGGTCGTGACGAATGCGACCAGCCAAGACGCCGATAGGGTGGCGCAGGCCCAGGGTGGCCGCGAGCCGCGCGAAGACGATCTTTGGGAGCTGGGCGTCCGGGGCGCTGAGGTCAGCTCAGGGATGCCACAGGGTCAAGTGAGACAGCCGGCTGAAGGCCTTATCGGAATCGGAAGCGGCGTCGTAGAAGATGGGGTGCGGGGGATGCCGCGCGCTGACGCAACTAGTGCGTCCACTTCCGCAAGCGATACTGCCCAGACCGCGAGTGGCAAATTGGATGCAAGCGTAGACGTCCTGAAGGGTCAGGTCGGGATAGAATCGCTTGCTGCAAATCGCTCTGGGCAAGATGCCTTCCGCCAGGAGCTCGAGCACGAACGACACGGAGATCCGCGTCCCCTTCACGCGGGGCTTGCCATGAAGGATCTCAGGGTCGATGGCGATGCGTCCGGTGGTACCACGTCCGTTGATGATTCGTTGTCGTTCCATGCCGATGACCTCCCTCTAATCGGTAGTCTATCTAACGAACCCGCGAGTGTCAAGGAAGCCTCCACCTCCCGGCAATGGCCGAGCGACGCCGCCCTCACCGCCAGCCGCCTGACGGAGCCGCCCGATGTGGTGCTCTCGCCGGTGGAACCGGAGGCAGCCCCGCAGTTCAAAGAATCCGAGCCGGCCACGATCGTGACGAGCGACACCAGCCTGCACGCCGGGGCTGTGGTGGCGCCCGAGAGCGAAGTGGCTGCCACGCGCTCCCAGGCCGATGCGCTCCTGCAGCAGTTGGCGCGGGAACAGGAAGACGCATCGCAAGAGCCTGGCGCCGTCTCCTCGGATGGACACGGCGAGGTCCCGACGGAGGCGGCCCGCCAGCTTGTGGTCGATGCCGAGGGGAGGGTGGCGTCGGCGCCGCCATCCAACTTCGTTGGCCAGGTCGATGCGCCAGTGACGACGACAGCGGTGGCGGATGGGCTGCATGCCCAACTCGTGGAAGCACAGGCGTTGGCCGAGGCAGGACACCGCGACGAAGCTGAGGCGCTGCTGACCGAGATCGACCAGCGCGCGCAGACGACCGTGTTAGGGATGCCAGACGGTCAAGGCGGGAACGCGCAAAAAATCGCGGTCGGCGGAGGCGAGGTGACGCCACCTGTGGGCGAGCATGACCGCCAGGTGAAGGGCGTCGTTGGTCAGAAGCCCGTACTGCTCACTGAGCCGGCACGCCTGCCAGAGGTTTCTTTGCGTGGCGTGGACAATGCGCAGGGGCCATCCCCGCAGTTCGGTGAGCGTTCGGTGGGAGTCGGTCAGGTGGGCGATCGTCTCGGGATGCTCTCGCAGATACCGCAGCGTGTTGCGACTCGAGAGCTGATACCGGGCGCTCGCTTCGGCGCGCAACAGGCCGTGCCGTACCTCGGCCACGACGCCAACGGAGGTCACCCCGATGACCTCCTGACTCACGACGCGTTCCAGGAAGGCCGTGCAGAGGAGTTGGCGTCGCAGGAAATGTTCCAAGAAGATGTTCGCGTCGATGAACAGCTCGCTCCCCGCGGGCAGGGCATCGAGCCGGGGCATTTACGCCCCGAAGAACTCGGCTTCGTCTCCGTAGATGATGTCGCGCGCGGTGCGGGGGGCCACACGAATGATCCCCGCCGTGTGGCGGACGGACGAGGTCGTGGGGAAAATAATCGTCAACTTCAAACGCGCATGCTCACGAAAGGGCAGCCGCCTCTTGGGTTTGAGCAACCCCTTCTCATAGATGGCATCGATGGTTTTGGTCATGGGGATGTTTCCTCCAACGAGGCAAGTGTAACATCGGCCTCCAGGGGTGTCAAGGTTGCGGGACCATCTGGTCAGGCGGCGGCTCCACGCCTGGCCGGAGCGCGCCTGGTGTTCTCGGATGGACGCGGCGAGGTCCCGACGGAGGTGGCCGCCCAGCTCGTGGCGGATGCGAAGGGGCGCGCGACTCCCGCGCCGGAGAAAGACAAGACGCCAGTGCTGACGCCTCCGATGCGGGCGTTGATCGAGCAGCATCCGGAGGCGAGCGCGCTCGCCATTAAGTATTTGAAGGCGATTACGATCGAGCAGCGGTTCTCGGCCTACCTCTTAGGTTCCATCTACGTCTCCCAGTGGGAGGGCGTTGTGCGCGAGATGGGCAGCGCCGTTGATGCCAAGGCGTTCGGGACGGTGATGACGAACCTGTACAACGAGGCGCTGCTCCAATTGCAGCGGGAAGGGCGACAGACCGAGTCATTTGACATCGCGAAGCGGATGCTTGCGCTCTTGGAGCCGCCTGATCGCACAGGAATCTTGCTGCCGCTCATCGATCCGGAGGCGGCGGAGCTCGGAAAGACCTATCTCAGGCGCGCCTTGGAGCCCAATGCCAGATTACAGCTGGTCACGTTCCTGGATCCTCCGGGGTTGTGGGGGGAGGTCGCTCGGTGGTTAGGGAGCTCCATCGATCCGCTGCGGTTCGGACGGCTTATGAACGGACTCTACCACGCGGCGACTGATGAGTTGGAGCGGCAAGGCGTGCAGCTCCACCGGCTCTCCAACGACGATCGGGTGGAGCGCATCGCGCGCAAGATGCTCGAGCTGCTTGAGCATTCGATTCGCACGAAGGGGAGCGAGGCGGCACCCGCGGAGCCGGAGCCCACGACGCTCGCTAGCGCGGATGCGCTGCACAGGCAACTCGTGGACGCGCAGGCGTTGATGGCTGCGGGACATCGCGACGAGGCGGAGGCGCGGCTGGTCGAGATCGACCAGCGCGCACAGGCGGCGTCGACGCAGACCGACGATGAGATTGAGTACGGCCAGCTCCTCTACGTCCAAGACCAGGCTCGCCGACTGCGCGAGCGCCAGCAACCCGCCTCGATCAGCGCCCAGGTTGCCCAGGCCAGGGACGGTGCAGCTCCTGCGTCGGCCACAGCCGCTACGGCTACCCGGCTGCCGTTCCTCTCCCCGATCGCCGTCGATCTCCGCGGGGCGAATGCGAAGGAAGAGCGCACGCGAGTGACGCTTCCCCCTCAGCTCACGGACATGCGCACCACACGATTGAAGGTCGTGCTCGAGGTGTCCCAGGAGATGATCGATCAGCAGAGCGCCATCCAGCTCTTTGGAATCTCCGAAGGCCCTCAAGGCGGTAACTGGCAGACGACCCACTGGAAGGATGGGCTCCTCAGCAACCAGAATCCAAACTTGCGTAACGGGCGCCTGACACTCGAGTACGCCCCGACGGATCCCAAAGTAGATATGCAGGGGCACACTGATACGGAGAAGGGGAAGCCCTTTGATCCGGCCCGCATGCAGCAACTCGGGATCAAGATTGCCACGCCTGGCGGCGTCGGAGCCAGCTTCCATCTGCACGGGACGGTCAAGGTCATCGAGGCGACTATCGAGGGCGCGCCACGCGCGACAGCCGAGCAGATGATCCTCCGCCCGCTCCTGCGCCAAGAGGCTGGTCGCCCCGACGGGAAGCCCCAGGCGCTGACGCCCGACCAGATGCGCCAAGGCGGGGTCAGCCGGTACTTCCGGTTCAACGACCTCGTGCGCTGGAGTGAGGCGAAAGCGGATGTCGCCGCCGCCTTCAAGGCCCAGCAGCAGCACGGGCTCTCGGGCTTCCGGCTCATGCCCGGTTTTGACATCCGTAGTCAGAAGCTCGGAGGCACCGGGTTGTCGATCGACTGGCCACAGGTCTTCAGCGCCATGACGGAGTACCTCGCCCTGGCACAGCAGTACGAGCAGAAGCACCACAGCGTGACGCTCTTCGACCACGCCCAGACCAACGACACGTTGGAGCAGGCCATCGCCGATCCCGATAAGGCCGGCAAGCAACTCATCGATACCTTCAGGCCCTTTCTCAAGCGCTTCGGGACGGCGAAAATCAACGGCGAACCGCTCATCCTCGATTTGATCAACGAGCCGAAGGCGACCCGTAAGTCCCAGCAGTTCGTCGAGCGGCTCATCCGCGCCGTCATCGAAGAAGCCCCTGGGGCGACGATCACGCTCGGAGTTGAGAAGTTCGACGACCTCAGGACATGGTTCTACCTGTTCGATGAGAAGGAAGGCTTCGGCAAGGAGATTCGAGAAGGCAAGCTCAAGATCCTGCCGACCGTCCACATCAACAAGGAGGGCCTCAGCGAGCGCACCCCGGCGCGGTGGCAACTCAACCTCCCGGAAGGGGTGGATGTCTGGATCACCGAAGCGGATGCCCGCAAGGGCATGACACGACAGGTAGAACTTGCGGCGAAAAAGGGGTATCCGCTCTCCTTCTGGAAAGATGATCACATACCAGGGAATTCGTCCCCGTACCCTTATCTCCCCGGTGACCATCGCGAAGCAATTAGCCAGTTTGAAAAAGCTTCAGGAACGGTGCCTTCTACTCGGCCGGCCGGGCCGCAAGGGAAGCCGCAGGATACGACGCCGCCGACTGCTCCACCACAAGCTCCGCGGGCGCCTGTGCCAGGCCAGCGATCCGAGGCGACGCCTGCCGATGGCCACGCCAAGATAGAAGCCGAGAAGGTGCGGCAAGACCGCGAAGCGGCTCAGCAGGCAGAAGCCGACAGACAGAGAGACGCCCAAATCGCCTTGCTTCGTGGACAGGCTAAGCAATTCGAGCAGAAGGGCCAGCACAAAGAGGCCATCGAGCGCTACGGCCATGCCCTTAATCTGACGGATAACCCGGTGTCGGTTGTTGAAATCCTGGGTGCTCTCGGGACTGTGCAATCTACTGCAGGGGTGGACGCAGAGGCGCTTGTCAGCTTTGAGCGAGCGATAGAAATCGTCCGCTCAGGCTATGACGCGTACAAGAGGTGGCTCGGTACTTTTCCGGACGTCTTTCTGAACTATGGGCGCTTGCTGATCCGGCTTGGCCGAGATGAAGACGCTATCCACATCCTGGATTACGGGGTGTCGATAGTGCCCCAAGATTTTGCGCGATACGCCAAACCGCTGCGCGACCTTTCAGATGAGGCACGACGCACATTGGCTGAGAGAGCCCGCACGCTCACTCAGGAACAGAGGGATGTAGAGGAGCAGGTGCGGCAACAACAAACAGATGATCGCCAGAAACAAGAAGCCGAGCGAGCGCGGTTGCAGCAAGAGGCGGATCGCCAAGCAGCTCTGGAACGGGAGCGAACAGCTGCCGAGGCGCAACGGGCTCGTGCAGAACAGGAACGTCAGCGTCCCGCCGCAGCGCCACCGGTGGCTCCACGACACGCTGAGCGACCGGCTCCACCAGTCGAGCCGAGCCAGGCGGGGCCGACGATCAAGAGGCTGGAGCCAGGCGAATCGCTGTGGTTGCTCGCGGAGCGGGCGGCCAATGACGTGCGCGCGTTGCCGAATGCGCCCAAGCGAATCGACGTGGCCGCAGTGATGGACGCGATGATCAAAACGAGTCAATCGACGTCCAATCCGAAGACCGCTCGGCCGCTGCTGCCGCTGGCGTTCAATGCGGCGAACGATGCGCGGCGTTTGCCTGCCGGACAGTTCGTCGCCATCCCACCGGCTGACCAGTTGGCGCAGATGCTCAGAACCGAGGGAGCCACGGCGCTTGCGCCGGCTCCAGCGCCCGCAGAGGGTGGGGCGCCGTCGTTCGCCTCAGCGGCGGAGTTGGCCGGTCGGCTCGGCAAGCTGCCGATGCCACTCTTCACCAGCAACCATGCGAAGGTGCCTGGAGTGGTCGAAGCCCAATACGCTCTCGCGGCGCTGGGATACCACCCCGGTCAGTTTGACGGCGTGCCCGGCGCGGGTACGCGCGCGGCGGTCAAACGATTCCAGCATGCGAAGGGGTTGCAACCGGATCAGCCGGGGATCATGGACGTTGCGACATGGGAGGCGCTGCGTCAGGCGGTGGCCGCCAGAGCCGAGCAGGTTCCAGACTCTTCTTCTACGGCTGTCCCATCTACGGCGCCAACACCGCCGACGACCGCAACACCCGCTGCCCCACCGCCTGTCACGCCTCGCATCCTGCGAGGCGGCGAGAGGGATACGGCCGATTCTCACTGGGTCGAGCGATTGCAGCTCGCGCTGCGGACTCGAGGCCCGTATTGGCTCGGGCTGACCCGCACCTTCGATCCTCCGACGCAAGCCGCGGTGGAAGACTTCCAAGGGGAAGCCGGTATCAAGGAAGCCGGTGTCGGCCCCCTCACCTGGCGCGTGCTGTGTCCTGAGTGCCATGGCGGTGGGCAGCAGCCGCCCGCTTCACCGCCTACAGATCGGGTGGCGAGCACGGTGACACCGGCGCAGCCGCTTGCGCCGGGCATTAAGGCGTTGCCGGAGGGGGGAGCGAGTCTGACGATGATGGGCCAGCCACGAAGGGCGCGAGCGCTTGGGGTCGCCGTGTCCCCCCAGGTGCGCACGCCAACAGGGCGGGAGACTGGCATCACCGTACCCGGACATGCTGCGGCCGCTACGATCACGCTGGGCACGGTTCAGGATGTCTCGAACCGTCTGGCGAGTTCCAACCCGGCGCAAGCGTCGCAGGAGCGCATTAAAGAGCTTCAACAGGAACAGAAAGTGGCCCTCCGGGACGGCGTGTTTAAGCTTGAGGTGGGTGTGACCTACGACTTGAGACCCAAGAACCAGTTGGTAGAGGATCCTGGGCTGGGCGGCTCAGGCAGCGGCGGGCAGAGCCCGGCGGAGAAAATCATGGAACGGACGCTGCCGACAAGCCAGAATTTGTCTCTGGACGTGCGAGGCAAAGGATCTGCGGGCGGCAAGGGATCTTCAGATGATGAGGTGCCGGCTGCGCTTCAACACATGGTGCGCGGGGCGCAGGCCTCTTCAAAGAAAGACGCCTCTTCACAAGGGCCCGTGACCTCAAGGACGGTTTTGAAGTCTGGCTCGGCCTCAACAACGTCCGTTCCGGTCTCCGCGCCCAACCGCGCCGCAGCGAGGGGAGGCGCGGTTCCGATCATGGCGACCAGAGACGCGGGCGCGGGTGTGACGGCCGAGGCTGGGCGCGCGCTCCTGATGCAATCCACGGAGGCGAAAGCGTTTGATCAACGGTTGCAGGACGCCGGCTTGCGCCAGTTCACGCGGCGCGACATCCTTGACCGGTTTGCCCGGGGCGTCTCGGAGCGCGATGGGCGCGCCGTCATCACGGTTCCCTCAACGGGCAAGACCGTGGACGCCAACGCGTTCTTCGCGGACCTTAATCGGTCCATGCCGTCGGCTCCAGCTTCAAAGCCGGTGGAAAACGCTGCAGCGCGCGAACCGGTCGCCACGGATCGAGCGGTTTCCTCTGCCGCCACGACGACGGCGATGAGCCGACTTCGCGCTACCATCAAGGAGGCGTACGACACGAAGCGTTCAACCCTTGAGAGCCAGAGACCGTCTCAGGTGGATCGAGCCGTCTGGGATAGACTCGTGGACGACAACGACAGCGCCTTCAAAGCTGCCATCAAGCGTCTGGATGAAGGGAAAGTCGAAGAGGCGCGCCGCGTCATCGAGCGCCGGCGCAATTCTCGATCAGACAATCCGCTGGAGGACGTCCGGTTTCAACAGGTTCTGGCATCGCTCAAGACGCTGGATGCCGTTGCGTCCCAGCCGGCCACATTGGAGGCCACCCGTAGCGTGGCGGCCCAGCCGCCAGCGGCGAGGTCGGTCGCGACTCAGAGCTCTGCGCAGGCTACGTCTTCCTCCGCTCTCTCTGACCCTCTCTCTGAATTCTATTTCTGGTCGGTGCACGTTCTGAAGACCTACGGGTTCATTGAGCACGAGGCCGTCCACCTTGATCGAGGCGTTGAGGCGACGCCGCGCCCTCATCTGACCGAGCAACAGGTCAAGGACGCCTTCTTTGAGTTTACAAGGCACCTCGGGGATGAGGCCTGGGAGTTCCTGACCGGGCCAGGGAACACCGACCCCGCCCGTCGAGAGGCTCGAAATCTCATTGAGTACGTGATTCGCACCTACGGCTATGTGGGGATTGACGGCGAGTTGCGCATCGATCGGCGAGCCGCTTCAACAGGCCTGCCATCGGATCAGGCGACGCTGACTATAGCTGACTATGGCCAGTTCTGGTCAGCGCTCTTCGCCAATCACGACATCAGGACGATCCTGCTTGATCGGCTCCAGAATGAGGGGGACCGACGGCTCTTCCTCGATGGGCTGGCGTTGGTGAGTTTCAGAGGCTACGTCGTGAAAGAGGGTAAAGACGCCGGGGCGGTGCGTTTCGCCAGGGGTGTTGACAGTGAGAAGAAGGTGTTGACGGATCAGGACCGTCCACTGGATGATCTGACGATCAACGATCTTGGCACGCTGCTGAAAGCGCTGTATGCGCAGGATAACCTCTTAGGGATCATGCGAGGGCTTGAGACGGATGTCCAGAGAGCCACCTTCTTCAACGTCATGGGGCTAACACTCCAGCATGCGTACCGTGACGCGCAGACCCAACAGATACGCTGGGTCGGCAAGTTCACCAAGGACGGAAGAGGGGTGGATGATCAGGGCCGTGTGTTGGGCGACGTCAGCGCCAGTGAACTTGAGGCCATCGCCGTGGCAGTACAGGCGGAACTCAGCCGCTATCCCGCGCTTGCGCAGTTCTTCAGCCAGGCGTTGGGCGGGCTGCAGGAGTTGGCCTTCTCGTTGGCGCGTAACAGTTACCGGGACAAGTCGGGCACCTTGCGGATGCGCGTGGACAGCCCTGACAACAAGACGAGCGATCCGTCCGTCGTGAAGAGCGATCCTGAGGTCGCCACGATCTTCATGACGGCCAATGAGATCGTGACCTCCCAACCGTTCCAGAAGATCCAGGCGAACGAGGGGCTTCGCGCGCTCTTCGGCACCGACCAGCAGGCCGTCACCCTGATTCTGGACGCGGCCAGCAAGGCCCTCGTCGTGACGATCAACGGAAAAGAAGAGGCGTTCATCGATTTCAAGAAAGTCTTCGATCCGAAAGTGACCGACGCGCTGGAGGTGGTGCTGGCCTCCTTCAATATCGAGCTGCAAGCGCTCAGGGGCCAGCCGGGCGACTACACGCCACGGACCGGCTCGCTGCCGGTGACGCAGCGCACCCTCGTGCGGCCGGCCGATTTCTTCGACTGGGTCTACCGGATGCTCACGGCCACGTCGGCGCGCGACGGCGCGAACCTCTTCCGCACCGTCTTCCGCGTGCCAGACGACGGCCAACACCGCACCCTGCTGGACCTCTACACCGATGAGCGGCTCAAGCCGGTCATCTTCGCCCTCGCGCATCCGGACGTGCTCAGGTCTGCGCACCTGGACCAGATGCCGATTGAGCGGATCATCGGCGGCATCCACGAGGCGGCGAACCACCCGCAGATCACCCAGTCGCTCAAGGACCATAAGCAGAAGCTGAACCTGACGAATCTTGACAACGGGCAGCTCTACCTCCTGGCGTTCCTCTACGGGCGGCAGCAGGATCCCGGTGTCCACCTCGCGAAGCACAATGGCGTGGAAGACTTCCTGTATGTCAGGCCGAAGCTGGACGTGAAGGTTTGGGCGAAGGTGCGGTTCGGTTCTGACAACCTCCTGCGCCATGGGGAGGCCTCGAGCCGGACCGAGGCGGAGAAGGAGCGGCAGGACGTGGACCGGCTCGACCACATGGATCGCTCACTCAAGGCGATTATCCGGCTCCAGACGGCGCGCGAGCTGGAAGCGCTGCGTCGGCAGGAGCTGGCGAGGCTGCGTGCGTGGCAGCAGGCCGATCCGAGCATGGTGCATCTGGGTGAGGAGATCAGCAGGGCGGAAGCGGCTCTGGCGCTGGCCGTCACGCAGGTGGGGCAGGCGGAGCTTGAGCTCAAGGACGCCTTGAGGATGAGTCCGGAGCAGTCGCTCGTGCTGGCCGGTGAGCTGCTGGATCCTGAGCAGTTGATGGAGGGCGTGCGAAGATCTTCTGGCCTTGCCGGCTACGCCAAGGAGCGGCTGGAGCAGCATCGGGCGGCGATGCGGGAGCTTGAAACGAAGATTCGCGACAAAGGGAGCTTCCTGGCGAGGATCGCGAAGGATCTCTTCGGGGTTGAGGTCAGCGCCGAGGCCGAGGTGGGGGTCTTCAGCAAGACGCTCTTTGCCAGTGGGGGTGTCACCATCGACGCCAAGGTGATGAAGCGGCTGCGAGGCGACCACGCCTCCACGCAGGCGCTGAGCGAGCTGGTTCGCTACAAGCAACTTGAGGATCAGGCGCGGGATCTTGAAGGTTCGTTCCTGCCTAACGCCAAGGAGGCCGCGCGGGTGCAGTATGACCGGCTCGAGAAGCGGTTGGAGGCCGTGCAGCGCCGCGAGGCGCTGGCAAAGGAAGCGCTCGAGCGGTGGCAGAGGACATACGAGGAACGGCCCAACCCGGATGATGCGCTGATCCTGCAGGATATCAGAAAGTATTATGACGAAGCGCGAGCCTATCGGCTGGCACTCGAATCGACGTTTCGGTTGGCCAAGATCGAGCTGGTGAAGATGGGCGTGCAGACCCCGGATGGCGGTAAGCACCGCCCTGTCGGCTTGTCGATGTCCGCCGATCAGATCAGGCGGCTCAACCATCCGGCGCTCTTCAAGCTCGGTGTGGCCAGGCAGTTTGGGCTGAGCGTCAACGACAAGCAGGGTCGAGCGCTGACGCCGCGCGAGCTGGTGGAGCGCGAGCTGCAAGAAGTCAAGAACTTCATGCCAGGAGAGCTTGAGCGCACACTCTCGTACCTATTACCTAACGTGCAGTTCAAGGTCCAATCGTTCCTCTCCAGCATCATGCCGCTTGGTCCCTTCGGGGCCTCACAAGGCATCACGCCGATTATCTTCCTTGGCAAGGAGCTGTGGGATGCGGACCGGAAGGAGAAGGATGCGCTCACCGAGCTCGGGATGGATCAGGCGCGCATCCAGACGTATCTTGTGATGAACCACGTGATCGAGGGTGAGTTCGCCGCCGCGGTGGCACTCAGCCAGGCGCTGGATCGTCTGGAGCTTGCGCAAAAGGAGCTGGCGGAGTTTGCCCCGCGTGTGCCCAAGCAACCGGTTGACAATTACCTCGATGTGAGGCGATTGGAGCAGGAGCGGCTGCGCGCCGCCGTGCTGGAGGCTGAGGAGCAGCTGGCCCTGGCCTTGGTGGCGTACCAGCAGATGCTACACCTCTCACCCGAGGAGGCGCAGGAGTTGTTTGCCGCCGAATCGGCTGCGCAACAGCCCACACTCTTCCTGGCGCAGCCCCAGTCCATCGAGCAGGCGCTGGGCCAGATCAAGAAGGAAGGGCTGTACAACCCGGAGACGACGCACGAGCAGTTGGCATCGTTCCAGCAGAGGGCGGCTGAGCTACAACGTCAGATCGCCTTCAACCCGGCGAGAAAATGGGTGCCGTTCCTCGGCGTCTCGATCTTCCCGGCCGGCGGCAGCCCGCTGCCGTGGCCGGTGATGCCGATCCCCGGCATCCCGGTGGAGATTCTCTCCTGGATTGAGACCGGCACCAAGCTCGTGACCTATCCCGTCTTCACGCCGGTGCGGATCGGGGCAGAGCTGTTCAGGAGCGGGCCGTTTGACTGGGGCCGGGTCTTCAACACGCAGCGATGGGTGGAAAACCGCTGGCATGCGCAACAACGGGGCGAGCAGCACGAGACGACCGAGGCGCTGACCGAAGCCAAGCAGGCGCTTGCGCGGGAGCGGGCGGTGCGCAAGACGCTGAAGGCCCAGGCGTTCCGGGAGTGGGAATTGGTCTCGCGGCAGCTCCTGATGATCGAGGAGCAGATCCAAGCGCAGCGGCGGGAGATCGCGCAGGCCGAGCAGGCCTCCCAGCAACATCAGATTCCCGTCAGCGAGCTGGATCAGGCCGAGCGGCGGCTGATCACGTTGCACCGGCAGCGCTCCGAGCTGCGGGCTCGTGTGGACGAGGCCACGTTTACCCTCCTCACATTGGACGTGGACCCGCGCGTGCCGCCTCCTCCCGGGGATCTCGTCGTGCGCGGGAAGATCACGGGCAGCGCATGGGTGAGCGTCACGGACAACGGTTCGTCACTCGAGGTCAGGCTCGCTGAGGGCAGCGCCTATGACGATCCCTCCGGTCTGCGGATCGTGGTTGACGATGAGGGGATTCTGCGCATTCGCGCCACGGCCGCCCTGACGCAACGTCTCATCGACAGCCACGTCGAAGTGGAAGTGAACGGGACGGTGCGGGAGCTTGGCTCGGTGGGCAAGGTGATCAAGATGACGACGAAAGAACTGAAAGAGCGGGACGTGAGGATCAGACGCGGCCAGCCCATCCTCGTGCGACTGACGAGCGCGCCGGCGACCTTTGTGCCGGAGACTCGCCAGACGATCATGGCCGGTTTTGAGGCGCGGGTAGCAGCGAGCCGCGCGCAGGGGAGCCGCCTCAAGGGAAGCGGGCCGCAGATTTCGCTTACCCCCCTGGTCGTGGACGCGGATCAGCGCGGCGGGAACTTCGGCTTCAACGCCTTCCTCTATAAACTGGTCATCTCGCCGGAAATACTCGGGTTTGACTTCAGGGACCGGGCGGCGGCCAGGAGCCAGGAGGAGGCCGACCTCCGCTACCAGGAAGAGGTCGCGAAGGCGCGGGACGAGTACCTCAAGCGCTTCGCGTACTATCAATGGCTCCAGTTCGTCGTCCAGATCAGAGCGCAGGCGGCTGGGGAAACGAACAAGGCCGCCCAGGCCGCGATGGAAGAGGTGATCCGTGTGTTTCCAGAGAGCCGTCTTGACCAGTCGACCATCCAGGAGTTCCTCCGGCGGCTTGATCAGGAGCTCGAGGAAGCTCGGCGGGATCTGGAGAAGGCGAGGACGGCGTTTGGGGAACAGGCCGGAAAAACGGCGGGGCATGCGCTGACGCTGTTGCCCGAGACCGCTCTCGTGACGTGGCAGGCGCTGCGGCTCGATCAGGATCCCGCCGTCAAGCAGCGAGGGGTGAGCAGGGCAGCCGCCCATGACGAGATTACAGAGCGCACGACGCTGGCCTGGGTGCCGACGCTGTCGTTTGAGACCTCCCATGATACGCTGACACGGAACCAGCAGTATCTCCTCCAGGCTTCGCTGACGCTCTTTGAGGGAGGGGTGACCGCGATTCGCAACGCCGCCACCCGAGCCCGCATCGCGCGCCTGGGCTATGAGATGAAGGAGGCGGAGCGGCTCCTGAAGGTCGAGGTCGAGCGGTTGGCGCTGGATGTCCAAAGCAACGCGGCGGTGTTGAAGCAGTTGGAAGGCGCACTCGAAGAGGCCAAGGAAATGGTGCGGAGCGCCTGGATCGCGTACGCGGCGCGTCCTGAGCGGGCCGGGCATGCCGTCCAGCAGCTTGGCATCGGCCAGGTGCGCAAGGCGCACGAGGATTATCAGGCGCTGTTGAGTCAGTACCTGCTTGCGGCCCAAGGCTATGTGATCAGTCGAGCGCGACTTGAGGAGCTGCTCAGGCGCTTGGGCGCGGACACCACGGTGGCGCCGTCCTCCGCAGTCGAGACCCCGCAGGAGACCCGTGGTCCGCCAACGGCAACGCAGGACGCTCCACGACCAGCCCGTCTGCCGCCATCTCGTACGTCCTGGCAGCTGCTTCCGAAAGATTTCACGGACCGACTCCCCCCAGCCTACCGCTTCATTCCAGAAGAGTTTCCAGGCCCGCACGAGGGCATTCCGCGCAGCAGTCTCCTGGCTGATCGGCCAAGGAAGTTCGTTGAATACAACGCCAAGCGTGAGCCGACCGGTCGGGTGATCTTTGCCCGTTACGATACCGACGAGAAGGGTGTCGTCACCGTCTACTACACCGACGTTCGTCCGCACGAGGCTGGCGGCCCGTTTGCGCGCCCGACGGTGACCAGCGTCTACACCGAAGAGACGCTCAAGGCGGCGCGCTACGATCGGACCGTCAACGCGGATGCCACCATGCGGATCGATCCGGTCTCCGGTCGCTGGCACATCACCAGCGTTTCCGCCGATGACGAGGGGGATGTGGTGATCCGCGACGCGAACGGCCACGTGATCGATACGCTGATTCGTCGCAATGGGTCTGTGTCCCCCAAGCTCCAGTCGCTGGATCTTGAGCTGACCATCGTCCGCACGGTAGGCAACGAGGTGGTGAAGACCATCGTGCAGAGAGGCGAGGTGAGCTGGCAGGGCCGCTACACCCGCGAGGGCTGGGTGGAATCCTTCGTCGATGAGCGCAGCGGTTTTTCGGCGACGGTGGACCGGAGCAAGACGGTCGTCCTGGCGCCGCAGACAGCTCTGACCCTCCATGACGGCCGCGTCGTGCAGTTGCCATACGGCGGGGGCCTCGTGACCGCGCGCGGACGCGACGCCAAGGGCCGGCCAGCCACCGTCTACATCCTGCACGACGACACCTTCGCGTCCCTCGTGACCTACACGGAGCTTGAGGCGCTCATCAATGATCCGATGAGCGCGCGGCCCGTCGCGCGGCAGGTGACGTCGGTGAGCTTCTTGGACGCCAAGAACGCCTCAACGCTCCACCTGGGCAGGCCCCGTATCACCCGCGCCGACCGCGCGCTCACGATCAGCCTGGGGCCGGCGCTTGAGACCTACAAGGTCGTACCGGTGCCCGGTAGACCGGACCTGGAGCGCGTGGATGTCACCCCGACGGCCTGGGCGAAAGCCAACCTGCGCGATTACGCCGATCTGCGCTCGAAGTACCTCATCAAGGAGCGCGGCCTGATGGTCTTCGCCAAGGCGGTCTATGACAACCCGCCGGAGGATCCCGCCGGGCCCACGCGCACGATCTACACCGATGCCCATGGCAACCAGTTCCAGGCGGAGCGCGGCAACTTCGTGACGCCTGAGGGGACCACCGTGCCGACTCAGTTCGTAGTCGTGACGCGCCCTGAGGAACCCCAGGTCCAGTATCGGTTTGTGGATGATGGGACACTTTTGGCCAACGTCGAGCGGACCTTCACGTTGCCCCCGTTCGATCTGGATGGGGTGAAGCGGGCGCTGGGGCAACCGACGACCCCCCCCTCGAAACTAGCGGTTCCTGGGAGCAGACCACGAGGGGCTGCGCTCGAGAAAAAGGACCGTTCCACGGCGACGCTCACCCAGGAGACTTGGTTGGGGCCAAAGCATCCCGCTGTGGTGGAGGGGAGGGAAGAGGGAGCGCGGAAGCTTGCCGCAATGGAAGCCCAGAGGAAGACCATGACGCCCGCTCCCAATGTTTCGCTTCAGGCGGCGTTGGGCGACCAAGTCGCCCAAGCCCCGGCCACCCCGGTCCGGGTGCCCACCGCCACCGGCGAGCGGGTTACGCTCCCCTTCACCGGTTGGCAGATCGATCAGGTCGACCAGGCCTTGGCGAATCTGGAACCGAAGGCTGACCGGCTCGTCATCACGCCAGCTCTCCAAGGCCCGAACGCGAAGGGCACCCTCTGGCGAGACCTGGGCCAGGCGGTGGATATGACTACCCAGACCGTTACGGTGCGGGTCCAGGTGCCGCGGAGCCTCATCCGGGTCTGGCCCAACGACCTCCACGTCCAGCTCACCTTCAAGGATACGAGCCATCGCTATGCCGACACCTCCTGGGAGCTGGGGACGGTGACCAAAGAGGAGATGGTCCTGACCTTCAAGGCCAGCGCCCTGCTGCACACCGATCAGGGGATTGATCTCACCCAAGTCAGACAGCTGGGCCTCAAGATTGCGCTGGGGGACCGCGCGACCCTCCCAGTGACCGTGCCTCTCGAGCTCGTAGCACCGACGCTCGAGCGGGTGACAGCGCCGGCGGTGGCGCAGCGGGTCGAGCCGCCTCTCCTGCACCCCACTCCCCGGCCGCCCCAGCCGGTGCCCATCGAGCGGCTCCAGACCGGGGTCGGGGGCTACTTCGGTCAATACGGGGTCCTCCGGGCCCCGCCGGACGCGACCGCCCTAGGCCGGCTCTTCCCGAAGGACCAGCTCCAGGCGACACGGCTCATGCCGCTCTTCAGCGCCAAGCCCTACGACCTGGGGCTGCATATCGACCCGGCCGCCAACCGCGTCACGATCGACCAGGGAGCGTCCGACCATCTGCAGCAGTACCTGAACTTCTTCAAGACCCAGGGGCTGCGAACCATCTTCCTGACCCCGCTCGACTTCCTCCTCGCGAACGGGGTCCTGGATCGGACCGACGACGTCGAGGTGCCGGAAATCTTCCAGACCCCGGCCGGCCGCGCTGCCCTGGTCAACGCCCTCGTGCCCTTCGTCAAGGCGGCCCAGGCCCGGGCCCCCCAGGGCATGCGCCTGATCTGGGACCTCTGGAACGAACCCATCGGGGCGGCTGCGGTGTCCCGGGAGGATCAGCGCGCCTTCATCAGCGCCTGGGTCCAGGCGCTCATCGCCCAGGTCCCGGGGACCACGGTGACCATTGGCGTGCGCACCTTCCGAGAGATTCGGCATTGGGTCTACCTCCTTGAGGAGTTTCGCCCGGCGATCGAGGCTGGCACCCTCAAGATCGTCATGAGCCTCCACGCCCACGAAGGGATCGACACGCTGCCCCCGACGACCCAGCTCCCGGTGCCGGACTGGGCGCTCCCCCACCTCACCTGGGCCATCACCGAGGCGATGCCGACGGACAAGCAGACCCTCCAACCCAAGACTCCGGCGCAGTTCGAAGCGGACGCCCGCCGGGCAGCCGAGCTGGGCTGGGAGATTCTCATCTACTGGCAGCAGACCGGGACCGATCCCTTCGATCCGGCGACGCACCTGGAGGGGGTGAAGCGGGCGCGGGGAGAGCCAGCACGACCCACGGCTCCACCTCCTGCTCCGCCGGTGCCACCCACGCCGACAGTACCGCTTCAGGAACCGGTGAGGCCTCCTACACCAACACCGACTCCCACGCTCACGCCGACACCTACACCGACTCCGACGCTACCTAGAGCCGAAGTGGTCGAGCCGACGCCACCCGCGCCGGTAACACCGGAGCCTGTCGCACCGCCTGCTGCAGCGCTACCTACTCCGGCACTACCCACGGTACCGACACCAGTCCCGACGCGCACACCGACGCCGACGCTGGATGTGGTATCGGTCCCTGAGCCAGCCTACCCGGTCCTCCGGCGCGGCGAGAGCGGCGAAGCGGTGCGCACACTCCAAGGGAAGCTCTCGGCGTTCTTCACCGCCAGAAGCGATCAGGCGATGGCGCAGCGCCTGGGCCAGCCCGATGGTCGGTTCGGTCCGACGACCGAGGCGGCGGTCACATCCGCCCAGCGGCTGGCTGGCTTGCCATCGACGGGCCGCGTCGATGAGGCGACCTGGCGAGCGCTTGAGGCGGCAGCACCACAGACGATACCGACGCCGACACCCGGACCCACTCCGACACCGACACCGGCGCCTGTCCGCCCAGGGCTGACCCCGGAGAATCTGGTCGCCGTCCATCGGCGCCAGCCCGTCGTGACCCCGGACGGACAGATCCTGAGCGAGACGCGCACCGAGGTGACCGAGGCAGGGAAGCAGCGTTTCGGCGAGGCGCTCGTCGATTACCTGGGCGGCAACGTCTTCCGGGATCGTGAGGACAACGCCTGGGTCGAAGTCACGCGGGAGGGCGAGAAGTTTGTGTTCTGGGTGCCGAAGGGCCAGCGGGACGCCTGGCGGGAGTACCGCGGAGAGTTCAGGACGCTCGCGGCTGAAGGCGCGCTCTACACGGTGGATGCCCAGGGCCGCTTCATCCCCAAGGATTCCGAGCGGCTCGTGAAGCGCTACGAGTTCGGGCCAAAGCCGGCTGATCCCCAGTCGCTCCAAGAGGTCACGGTGATTCCGTATGACAAAGGCCGGCCGCTCACCGTGCAGACCATCTATCGCGACAAGGACCGGAACCTCATCGCCCGGCAGGACGATGGGACATGGACGTGGACGCCTCCGAAGGCCCCCGATGCCAAGCACCTTCTGGAGGTTCCCTCGGACTTCGATCCCAAGGCTCAAGGGGTGCTAGCTCGCATCAGGATCGTCGGGACCTTTGACTATCATGACCTCCGCAATCGGCTGCGCGAAGTGCGGATTGTCCAGGGGCCTGTGGCGGACCCGGCGGCCCCCGAGATGCGGCGCTACTACGAGGTGACGACCAAGCCGCGCGGGCAGCGTGACAGCTATGCGCCGCTCGGTGGACGGCAGTGGGCCTTCACCCCTGCCGGTCAGCCCGATGCGCTGCGCCTCGTGGAGGTGCCGGCGGAGGCGCCGGAGGCTCCGAAACCGTTCGATCCGAGGCAAACCGACGCGCTCGATGTCTGGCAGCGATCTGTGAAGGGCACCTTCCTCTATGACGACCTCGGCAACGGGCTGCGCGAGGTGCGGGCGGTGGAAGGCATTACGGCGGATCCCAATGCCAAGGATCTCTTGCCGCGCTACGTCCAGGAGTATGATCGCGCGACCGGCCAGCGCGGGGCGAGCTACCAACAAGATCCCAAGGATCCGACAGGTCGCACCTGGATGCGAACGCCGCGCGGGGGCGACGACGTGGACGCGTGGATCGAGCTGGACGTGGACAACATCCGCCACCCGGATGCCCTGGCCCAGTTGCAGGGACGGGATCGGAACCGGACGGTCAAGAACGCGACGAGCCGCCAGGTGAAGCCAGGGGTCTGGCGAGTCGACGTTTTTAAGGGCACGACCCAAGCGGAGCTGCTTGAGACCTACTACCGCGATGCCGAGCGCGCCAGCTACACGCAGGATAGGGACGGCTTCTGGTTGGTGACCCCGCCGCGCGGGCGTGAGGCGATCGCCAAGGTCAGGCTGCAGGACGATCAGGCTCGCCCGGTTGATCTGACCCATCCGGACCTGGCTGAGGCGTTCGGCCGATGGCGTCAGGGGCTGACGGAAACACAGGGAGTGCTCGTGACGTTCACGCCGACCTTCCTGGACCTTGGCCCGGACGGTCGTCCGCTCCCAGACAGCCGCGTGCGCGTGGAGATAACGCCAACCAGCTTGGGCCGCGACCTCCTCCCCAAGGTGTTCAAGGACTGGGCGAGCGGCTACATCATCAAGGGCGCCGACAACCGGCTCATCTTCGGCAAGACGGTCTACCACGTCCGGGAGACTGATGCGGCGGGCCAGGAGCGAATCGTCGAGCGGACCGTGCTCGCCCGCTACGCCTATGAGGAGCAACCGGACGGCAGTACCGAGATCCGACAGACGCTCTATCAGCTCAGCCAGCGCGAGGATCAGCCGGTCATCATCTTCACGCGGCCCGAGGAGCCGCATGTGGAGCGTGAGTATCTGGATGAGCGCACGCCTGAGGCGCGCCTCGATGAGATGGACAAGATCGAAGCCAACTTCACCCAGCCGCTCGTCGGCCGCGAGCCTTCACAGGGGCTCCTCTTCACGCACGTCCGCGACACGGTCACTGGTCCCGACGGCCAGTCCTATGAACGGACGACCAGTATGGTGGAAGATCTCGCGCGCGGTCGCTTCCCCAAGAACTTCCGGGGCTACCTCACCGGCTACACCCTCAAGGATCAGGCCGGCAAGCTCCTGTTCACCAAGGCCGCCTATGCCGACTTGACGACGATCACCGTCACGGCCAGGGGAGCTGAGCTCTTCCTCAGCGCTCCGGAGCTCGCGAAGTTCCTGCATGCGGGAGCCGCCAGCCCGTCGCTCCTCGAGGCCGGTCAGTCCCTCATCGTGACCATCAAGACCGATGGGACCGCCTACGTGAGCGTGCTGGATGACCAGGGGCAGGATGGGCGCGGGGTGCCGCGCGCCATCGTGGGGGTATCGGGGGCGACCAAGGGTCGTCTCATCGATCCGATTGGGACACGCCTCGACCTCGACGCGGCGCTGGCCAACGTGGCGCGCCCGGAGCCGACAGCGCCCCTCTTCAAGTTCGCCAAGCAGATTCTCTACCCGCAAGGCGCCACGTGGCTCGCTCAGCTGCGCGCTCGCTTCCCGGTGCCCGAGGGCACCGAGTTCGCGCTCACCGTCAACGCGGACGGGACGATCGATGTCGGCCGCCTCTTGCCGCCGTGGCCCGGGGAGCGCCAGCGGCGCATCCAGTTCCTCGCCACCATGGAGGGTTTCGTGCCGCGAGCGCTCACGCAGCCGTTCACCGAGCGGGAGCTGAGCGCCCTCCTTCTCGACTCGCCCTTCGTGACCGGGCAGCGGCCGCTTGACCGCTCACTCGCCGACCGCTTCGAGGTGCCGAGCCGCCGCGATCCTCTCGTCGGCTTCCGGAACGTCGAGGAGGTCCAGGCGGGCCGGATCGTCAAGCGGGGCCTGCTCTTCGTGACGAGTCAAGAGGCGCGCCTCCCGTCTGAGGTCGGCGAGCGGCCGGCTGATGAGGTCCCGCAGCGCTACCACGCCAAGCTCTCGCTGGACCAGCCGCACAGTTTCACGAAGCTGCCCACCGCCGAGGAGCTGGCGGATCGCGTGCGCCAGGGGACCGTCGAGGAACGGGTCATCTACTACACGGGCGATGCGACGTTGGCGGATCTCTTCCAGATCACCGAGCCAGACGCCGAGCTCTCGGTGACCCTGGGCCGCAATCGGCTCCTCTATGCCGATCGGATGCTGTCCCCGCTGCCCGGCAGCCAAGCCGAGCGCAAGGACTACCGCGCCACGCTGAAGCTCGATCTCAACCGGCTCCCGGAGGCGCTGCGCCACAAGCTCCAACCCACCGACGACACCGAGCTCCTCAACCTCGCCGGGCACCTCAGTCCAGAGGAGATGAAAGCCGTGCTCGCAGCCTCCTCGGTCATCGGCTGGAAAGAGCCGCTCCTGAACCCGTCGCTCGCCAACCTCTACACGGCACCGCTCGATCACACGCTCTTCGTCAACTACGCCCCCGTGGAGACGGAGGATGCGTGGGGCCGGCCGGTTCCCCAGGGCGGACTCTATGTAACAAGCCGCAACCCCGCGACTGAAGAGCCCGAGGAGTTCCACGGAGAGCTCTCGATCAGTCCTCCTCGTACCTACCCCCGCGTGCCGCCGCAGGATGAGCTGCCAAAAGATAACGTCTTCGGCCAAGCGCGGTTTGAGAAGCGGGTAGTCCGGCTTCCCGATGAGGCTCTCGCCCCCGGCGCGAGACTCAATGTTCCGTATCCGAAGGACAAGTTGGAGTTCGTCCTCCTGCGCGCGGGCAAGATCGACGTGAACCGGCTGCTGGTTCCGGCACCCGGCCAGACGACGCCGCGGCGGCAGTTCCTGGCGCGGCTTGATGCCGGGGCCCACATGCCGGCGCTGAGCGCGCGGCAGGCCGACCTGGACGACCGGTTGAAAGAGCTGCTCAGTCTGCGTGACGGCGACGGGGCGCGCCTCGTGCCGATCGTCGAAGCGGAGTTGCCAATCGAGCTCCCGCGGCTCTGGACCACCTACGGCGTGGACAAGGACCGCCTGCTCTTCGTGGGGATCAAGAGGGACGTGGAAGAGGAAGTGGAAGCGCAAGATGCGCAGGGGCGCAAGACCGTGCGCAAGATCGTGCGGGACAAGCTCTACCTCAAGAGCCGCAGCCGCGATCCGCGCGAGCCGGACGAGTTCCTCCACGCCGAGTTCACGAGCGAGCAGCCGCTGGACCTCAACCGGCTGCCCAATCCCGAAGAGTTGGCCCGTTTGCTTGAGACGCTTCCCGTGACGAAACGGCGCTTCCTGTCGACGGACAGCGTGCTGATCGCCCAGGCGAAAACCCCCGAGCCCCCACACACCCTCCTCGTCACCATCCAGTCCGATGGCAGGATCTACGTGGAAGCGATCGCCAAGGGGCGGCTCAGCCAGTTCCTCGCTGAGCGTCAACTCGAGGAGCCGATCATCACAAGGCTGGACCTCGAGGTGCGGCTCAAAGCCATGCTCGATGACGCCGGGTTGACGCAGTTGGTCCAGCAGGCCCGCTTGGTGACAGAGGTGACGTACGAACGGCCCGGCGACGTCTGGATCCGGCCGGACCTGCTGCCGATCCGCAACCTGCCGCCAGGGACCGAGGAACGGGTCGTCTGGACCTTCGATCTGGCCGGCAGGCGGGTCAATGAGCAGATCGGCCTCTGGTATGCCGATGAGGTGGTGCGCAGACAGGCGCGCCCTGCTGTCCAGAATGTCCTGGGACGTGCGTTGAGCCTGGTGAGCGGCATCGACGTCGGCCTGATGCACACGCTCTACACCGAAGCGCTGACAGAAGCCACGAAGGTCAAGACGATCGCGGATCATCCGGACGAGGCACTCAAGGCGCTGCTCGGTGAGGCCGCGACGATTCGGGCCGAGAGGACTCCGAAGGACAGCACCCTCATGGACGCCATCCGGCGGATCATCGGCCCTGAGCCGACCGGTGTTGCGGCCCACGCCCAGTGGGAGGAGCGGCTCGGCGTCAACGTCCTGCAACTAGCGAGGCAGCGGCTCAACCAGGTGCCTGAAGCTCGGCTCAGGATCAAGTGGTGGGACCGCGTCCTGCACGATCAGCCGGAACTGCCGGTCGTTGAGGGCTGGACGCCTCCGGTTCCCGCGAATCACGTGCAGCTCATCACTCACGAGCACGAGCTTACCAAGATTCAGGCGGCGGTCCAGCAGGGTAGTGATCCGAAAGAGCGGCCTCAGGCGCGCTTCCTGCAGTTCTTCAACCCGATCCTGAGCGCTCGTCAGCAGCTCGTGATGACCTACTCCTGGCGGGAGGCGGAGGCGTCTGGAGCAGCCGAAGCGGTCTACGTGACGCACGGGCAGGCGCAGCCGGGCGAAAAGCAGCGGGCCCGCGAGAAGCTGGAGGGCGGCGTCATCGAGCCGAGGAGCGTGCAGCGTACGGTCAACGGCACGACGGAGACAAAGACGGTCTACGCGGTCACCCTGCCAAAGGAAGGAACCCACCTCGTCTACGACTACCAGCCGGCATCGGTGATGACCGTGCCTGGACGCAAGGGCGAACTACCTCTGACGGTGAGGCTCCCGGACGAGACGCTCGCGGTCGTCACCGCCGTGGTGAATCGAGCAACCGGCCAGCGCGGCGACTTCAGCCCGGAGCCCGAAGGCTATCTCTTCCCGGAGACGGGTGGCCCCTCCACCATGCGCGAGGCGATCGAACGGCTCCTGGATCTCCCGCTCAACCTCGAGGAGTCGCTGGACGATGCGCAGCTCTTCCATGCGCTCGCCTCCGAGGCGATCCGTCAGGTGAGTGCGCTCGCCCGCCGGCGAGGGGTGGACGTCAGCACTGACGTCCGCGCGGTGGCCCAGCTCCTCACGGAGATCGTCAACCAGGCCGACGCGCTGCGGCGTGTCGGCGCGATCAGCCACGGTCTGACCACGGTCCTGAACCAGGAGGTCCCATTGGGGGACAAGCGCCGTGGGGAGCTGTTGGGTGTCAACCTGCTCCAGATGGCGTCACAGGTGCTCGCTGGTCGGATTCCAGAGAGCGAATGGACCAGCCGGCTCGCCATTCGGACCTGGAAGAAGGACGCCCCCCGAGCGTCTCCGGCCTGGCTTGGGCTCGTGCAGGTGCAGACGACCCCGTCGGTGGCCGAGCGGGCCGTGCGGGTGGTCGGCAAGAAGTTCACGATGGCGGGCGAGCTCAGTGAGCTGTCGGTGCACTTCGAGCAGCCTGGCGCCGCCGGCCAGAAGCTCGTGACCTACTCCCAGGAGCCCGGCAAGCCCGTCGTCTGGGTGACCTACAAGGACGATGAGCGCGCCAGCGAGCGCTTCAAAGCCACCCTCCTTCCAAGCGGTCTCATCGATTCCTACGACCAGGCCACTCACGAAGGCTACCTATTTGAGTCCGTTGGCCACATCGTGCTCCAAGGACGCACGGTTCAAGAGGAAGAGTTGCTCAATAACGCTCTTCTCGTCAAGCTTGAAGGCAAGTTGGGGATTCGGCTGCCGAAGGACACCACAGGGGTATGGCGATTCTCCTTTGCAGTGGCTGACAAGTCTGAGGATCGCAAGCCAGCCGCCAGGCACGCCAAGCCCGATGGATACCTGTTCAATACGGAGAAGGGCTCTGAAGGAGCCCAGGCTCTTTCCGACGCGGTCGATTCCGCCAATGCATTGGCTCTCGCCATTGGCCGCAGCGCGCTGACTGACACGGGAGATGATCGCAACCTCTTACAAGCCGTTGCGCTTGAGCGGTGGATGCAACTCGCCCTCTATAGGTGGAAGTACGAGGCGGGTTCGAAGGAGCTAGAGCTCGCCAAGGCCGTCGCCGGGCATCTGATGAAATTGTACGGCCCCATCCTCATCCAGCGGTTCCGTAAGGCCTACCAGACCGCTGGGGCGGCTTTGCCGCCTGAGTCCCTGATCCGACCACAACTTGAGCAGATCCTTCTGACGCGGGCCATGGACTTCGTGCCGCGGCTCGTCGCCCGCACGAAGGGGTTTGGGTCTGCTGAGAAACTGTCGACGAAGGAGATAGCGCAGACCCTCTCCGCAGTGTCATTCGATGAGCTGCTCAAGACCTTTAAGTTGACCGCTCACGCCCATCCGAGCTCGCAGTCGAGCATCTTGGGAGTGCGTTCCGTGTATGGCCAGGATGCAGCCCCAACGCCTGAGTTTGCTCAGGTCTTCTCTGAGATCGAACAGCTCATGGCTGAACTGTGGGGTCGGGAGGTGGATTATCTCGATCCTGGCCAGATTGCGCAGCTGTTGTACTGGGTGGAAGAGCTGCCCCTGCGTGAGCGAGGGTCTGCAGGGCGCATCGCCTACCGCGACATCCTCCGCTCACCGGCACAGATCCAAGCCATCCGTGATCGCGCGCGCATGCTGAAGCAGGTCTCAGTCAAGGCGTTCCAGGACGTGACGAGGCAGGCCGTCACCCAAGAGGCCTTCAATCCTGCCACGCTCCTGGGAGCGACCGCAACCGGCACCCTGTTGTACTACAGCATGGAGGGAAGCTGGTGGGGTAGGCTCCAGCGCGTGATCGGGCGAGATCAGTTCAGTCGGTTTATTCGCGACTTTGCGACCGTCGCCAGGTATCCGCAAACCGAGCACTATCTCAGCGCCCGCTACAAGACATGGGACTTCGCGACGTTCTTCAGGGATGTTGCCATCCTGGCCCAGGTGCAAGGTGACACCAGTCTGCGATTGGCCAACACGGACATGCAGATGCTGATCGGCTCACTTCCAGAGTTGCTTGGGCTGGTGTTGCCCCAACCGCCTGAAGAGGTGTTCCGGGCTCGACAAAGGGACATCGCCCAGCAGCTTGTCACCGAGTTGAATGACCATGCCATCTGGGCGATGGCGTCGATCGTCTTCCGTGACGAGGAATTGAATCCACACCTGCGGAAGAATGCGGAACAGGCCTTTCTACACGCCCTCTTTGACATCGGGCTAGAGCGCTATCGCGCGCAACTGGCAAAATTCCAGGCCGATCCGCAGCGGGTGCCGAGACTCAACGCGCAAGAAATTTTCAATAAAGAGCTATGGAGCGATCTCGGAAGCCTTGAAGCGCGTCTGAAGATCTCGGCTGTCGACCAGTCCACGTTCGGCACCTGGCAATGGCTGATTTACACCAAGTATCTTCTCTGGCAGAAGATCGCGTATGAAGAACTGGTGAACGTCCGGGCCGAGTCCCAACTCATCCAGACATGGCGGGAGGCAGTCGCAGGGTTGCGAGGTGGGGTGCTCACGGTGGCTCAGGCCGGGGGGATGGAGCGGCTCTATGACCTGGTGTCTCAGGAGGTGGGGCTGGATGCTCTAGATGCAGTTGTTCCATCCAGTGAGCGTATTGTCCGTATCGAGTCCATGCAGATCAATGGGAGCACGTTTCACTTCACGAACGGCCGAGAAGTCAATCTGGCGAGAGGTCCTCAAGCCTTCGTGATCGAGGTGCCCAAGGATCACCAAGATTTTCGGCAGGCAGAATTTGTTTGGCTGATACAAGCCCGGCGGATTGCCACGCGCAAGCCGGTGAAGATCATTGCCGTGGATCAGGACGGCAGACGCAAGGAGCTTGAAGTGCGACTGGTGGAACCTCGGAAATGGCACCAGGTGGCCTTTGCGCCGAGTTCACGGGATTATCGGTATGATAAGCATCGGTCACCGCAAGCACGTCTGGAGTTCAATCCTTCTCAAGTGGTGTCCTTTGAAGTGCACTTGCCCGGCGGCATTACGGGAATCACCATCAAAGATCCGTGGGTGGAGTCGAACGCCAATCATGTCAGTCGAACGCCCGACCGAGCCGTGACCCTCAATTTGGATTCGCTTGCGCCAATCGCCCCACCGGCTTATGAAAGGGAGGAGGGCGGTTTCAAGGATCGAATCGATACAGGACTTGTCTACTTCGATCTCTCCAACCAGGGAAGCCAACCCCAGGTCTATGCCGGCACTACGGTGACGTTTGAAGGCGCACTGCCCAAGCCGTTTGACCAACCCAACATGCATGTGCAGGTATCGCTGATTGACACGCATGGCGCCCTCTACACGGCGGAGACGGTTTCCCAATCTGGCGGCACCTTTGAGGTTACTACGCGCGTGGATTCCACGCCGGACTTCGATGGCGCCAAAGTCCTTATGGCGGAAGTCCGCTTCCAACTGTTCAGCGAGGCTCCTCCGGCATCGGTCGGTTGGTGGGCCATCGCCGGTTTGCTTGGTGTAGGCTTTATCGGCATACGGTTCCTCGCCTGGGTATTCCGCTGGCTTCGCTACGGATGGCAATCGGTCCGATACCGATCCGATCGGAAACGAGAGGCGATGGAGCGTGAGCCGATCGAGGTCGCCCATCTTTTGATGCTGAATGTCGGGAAACAAATCGAGGATGCCAAAGACAAGCTCAACCCCAGCCGTCCGATCAAACTCCGTCAGCGTGACTACGATGATGTGCGAAAAAGCGTGGAGCAAGCCCGTCTTCAGTTCGAACAGGCGCAGCAGATTCTCGCGGAAACCGGAGGACCCCTCTCAGGAACGGTTCCCACTGAAGCCGACATTCGCCAGGTGGAACAAGAGGTGGCCGGCTACACGGTGAACGTCGATCCGGACGAAGACATGATCGATAAGATCGGCGGCTGGATTGGAGGCGGGCGAGGACTGTGGGGATGGCTGAACGATCTGAGAGGACGAGGACTGTACCTTGACTTCACGAAGATGGGTCAAGATGAGGATTGGCGAGGCATTTTCCTGCCGCGGATGCGATTTGAAGAAGTGTCAGACTTCTTCAAGCCCGAAGCGATTCCTCGTTTCAACCTCAGTTTGGCCATGCGAAGCCTGATCGTGGGGCTGGTGGTGGCAGGGGCTTACTGGCTTGGCTATGAAAAGGTGCTGACGATTGTGCCCTACGCCGTGGTGCTTGCCTCGGCGGGTCTGTGGAATCCGATCAAACGGCTGAACCTGTTTTGGTATGTCCCGCTCTACTTATTCCAAACAGTTCTTGGCCCAGCTGTTGGCATGGATGTGCTCACGAGCAGCTTCTTCCTTTCTCTCCTGACGATCAGCTCCCTGGCTGTGTTCCCATTTGTGCGCTTTCTCTGGCGTATCCGTCATCCTGAGCAGTTTCAAACCAAGCAGATACAAGCGTTGGACACCGTCCGGGGCATTCTCCAGAGCATTCAAGGCGACGACGCGTTCAAGGCGGAGATGGGAAGTCTGACTCGGCCCTATCGTTCCCGAACAGCCCCGGGGGGTGAACATCGCGATGGAGGAGAAGTCGCTCAAAGCGAGACGTTTGTCACCGTGCTTGAACAGGCGCTTGCGGAAGTCAACAGCCTTATCGCGAATCCACCGAACCCGGCAGGGGCCGAACGCAGGATCCGTCTTGTGACCTTAGGGTTCCTCTTGCTTGGCCTGGCTATTCCGGTCGCTCTCGGATTGAGTGTGCCTACAGGTGCCTATCACTGGTGGGCGCTCGGTGCCCTCGGCTTGCTGACGTTGAGCACGTTGACCGCTCATGTGGCCAGGCGGTTGGCGGCGGAGGCTATGCTACTTGCTCCCGGGGAGCCGCTCAAGCACATTGCTCGGCGCACGACCCGATTGGTATTCAAGATGGAACGAGGGAAGCTTGGGGAGCCGCTGCAGGTCTGGAGCGTCTGGAGATTCCTCAACGAGATCGGGGCGGCGACACACCGACAGATACTCGACCACAACCGACCGCAACGAACCGGAAGCCAGCCGCGGCATCCAAGTCTTCAGGGATATCTCGATGACCAACGTCCGGGTCTGGTGAATCTGCGGGATTCCGCGACCGTGCGGGACTTCTTCGATTCCTTCCACTTGTGGCTGTTGGAGCGTTGGTCAAAAAAGTTTCAAGTGGTGGGGAGGATTGCCCTCTGGTTCGGATTCTTGGGGACGCTAGCGTACGCCACAGGTATTGGGGCGTTTTGGATCCTGGCCCAGACAGCCGATCTGATCGCCCAAGGCGATACCCTTGCCTGGCTGCATGTGTTTGCTCGGTCGTTTGGATTCCTGGACATGGGCAAAACCTTTGTAGAAGTGCTCGGTTGGTCGTTACTTGGCCAGGTGGCTGTGTCCGAAATCCTAGGAGTGGCGCTTCTCTGGGGAACGCCCAAGCTCCTGCGCGCCATCAGCGGGGGAAGGCTCAACGCCCATCCGGCCAGCAATACGATCGCGATGTTTCTTGGGGTGGAGCTCCTGGGCGTCAATGGGATCGGGGCCGACGGGTTCTTCGCGGGATTGGTCTCGGTCATCCCGCTGCAATTGATCGCCACGGCTGCAATCGCACTGGTGCGATCCCTCACACGGCAAAGCCGCGCAGAGCCTCTGGTGAGGAAAGGCAGCCGTCTGGGAGTCCTGGTACTGTTGGGGTTACCGTTTGCCAAGCTGGTCGGGCCGATGCTCCTTGGCGATTTGTTCATCGATGTCCTTTCTGGGGCGGTACTCGGCACCTTGCAGTGGCTCATGGGCGTTGTCGTGCTGGGGAGTGTCGGCCTCTTTGCCACGAAGTTCGTGCCTTCCTATTTCGTTGGCAGCTTTGCCAGAACCCATCCGGGTCAGCCCTCGCCATTTACCTGGCGCACGGCGCTTATCCACGGATCGGTTGCGGCCATCGCCGGCTTTGGGCTTCTGGCATCGACGGCTCCTGGCGTGTTGGGTCTTGAATGGGTGTTTGGCGATCCGGCGCGCCATTTGGCGATCCAATTCGCTTCACTTGTCGTCCTCTTCAGCGCGATCTTCCTCGGAGTCATGAAGCGCATCGCCATGCGGCGGTTCGTCGGCAACTACCAGGATGATAAGTTGGAAGAGGGCGACGCGCCAGAAGGGCAATTCGTCCGAACGCTCTTCTCGCGGTTTAACGAAGCCGAGATAGGCGTCATCTTCAAAGCGCATGGGCCGGTCGGATCCGGCGTGCGCGGCAAGATCAGGCTGAGCGCGCATGAGCAACGCCGGTACGAACGCCTCATGGGGCGCGGCGCGCAACCGATGGATGTGGTGTATGTGTTCGATAGCGCGCTGGATCTGAATGCGTTGCGGGCGCTGGATGGCCGGGACATCAGAGGGATGGCGGATGCCGATTTGCAGCGTCAGCTCTACGGCACGCACACCCCGCAAACCAGCACAGAGGTGATCCGAGCCGCTCACCGGCAGCTTTCCGGACAGGGCCTTGGCGCCATGTCCGCTGCGGCCCTGCGCCAGTACCTGGTTGTTCGGATGGTCTACGAGACGCTGAGTGTCGGGCAGATCTTCACGCGCATGACCGGGGCGGGATTTGAGGAGCTGCGCGCGGAGATCCGAGGCGGCGTGCTTGGTCCAGCGCTGGCGCACGCCCTGGGGCAGCAGCGAGCGGCTCTTGGCCGGGATCTGGAACTGTGGGATGTGCAGGAACACCCAGGGACCCTGCCCATTCCGCTGGCTGCCTTGCGGGGGTTTCTGGACCGCCATTCGCTTGAGCGCCGCGTGGTGATGCTGTACGACTTCATCCCGCAAGAGACGCCGTGGCTTGTGGTGATCGGCGCTGACTGGGATACGGTGTTGCAGCCGCTGGTGCGCACGGTGCTTGAGCAGCGCTATCCCTTGAACCGGATGCGGATCATTTTCGCGGGTGAGAACTGGGATGACGGCACGATGCGCAGCGTCCGCACCGGCCGTCTCAGCGGCAAGCTGCCGGAGAACTTCGAGTTCATCGGAGCGCCGGTGCGCGAGGCGAATCGGCCCGGTGAGCCGTCCCAGCCCTACACCAAGCCGGGAGCCAACACCTTTGTGCTGTACATGTCCAATGGCGCCTCCGGGATCATCTATGACTCCGAGAACAAGCCTGATCCGGAGCAGCTTCTCAAAATCCTGCTGGGTGTCGCCGATGGCACCGGAGCGACGCGCCGACTGCGACAAGAACGGTTCGCCCCGGCGCTGGATCAGGCGGTGAACGGCCGGTCCTACACCTCAGGAGCGCTCCGGGCGATTGTGGAGGATGCGGTCGATGCGTACATGGACCATCTCACCGAGCAGGATATGCAGGACTCCTTGCGCTTCAACCTCAAGCGTGGAGCCGTCCTGAAGCGGCACCTGCGCTGGTTTGCAAGGCACACCTTGCCGTTGTTGCTGCGGCTCTATGATGAAGGCCCCGCCTACCTCGAGCCGACGATTCTGTTGGAACGGATCAAGGAGACGCAAGATCCCGATGAGCGCCGCGCGCTGATCCGCTTGTTCATAACCCTCGCTACGATGCCCGGCTACGACGATATCGGCACCCAGTTTGCCAGGGATGGGAATCGCGCAACCTTCGTGCGGAATATGATCCTCGGTGAGTTTGAGCGGATCAACATTCCGAAGAACGGGCAGGGGCGTCTGGCCCAATCCCGCAATCCGCTGTTGCATCTGCCATGGGCGGTGTCCGCCCTCTTCGCCGGCGAATACGCCAGTTGGTACAAACCCGGGTGGGGCGGTTTCCATGCCATGCCGGATATGTTCAAACCGCTTGGCGGCACGACAGGCTTTTTCAACACCGAGCCTGTGGAGGCGCTGGACTGGGATGATCCGCTGGTTGCGCAGAACCTCCGGTTGCATCGCCCCGCCCGCACCCCAATCACCGGCCAGCCGATCATTGGCGCTGATGGGCAGCCGCTGGCGACCTTTGCAGATCTCATCGCGGACCACTACCGGACAAAGAACAAACTCCTTGTGCTTGGCGCCTGGGATGAGATGCAGGTGGCCGAAGACTACATGTTGGGGTTGGTGGCCTGGTTCTACGGCTTCAACATCAGCAACTACTTGACGTACACGCCGGAAGACCCGTCGGCGACCTCGTTCCTGACGTTCGAAGTCCGCGCCATGCAGACCTCGCGTTGGATCAAGGGCTACATCATCGGGCTGTTGATTTTTATCGGCGAAGGGCGCATGGGTGAGCTGTTTGCCATCAAGGGGTTCTGGGGAACCCTCAGCTTTCTTGTGCCAACACTGGCCAGCGCGATCCATCCTGTGCTGTTCAGGGCCTCGTTGGTCTTCGCGAAATACTTCTGGTGGGTGTACTTTCTGCCGTTGGAGAAAGCGATCAACTCCGGGCTCTTCGATGTGCCGCTCATCGGCCCGGCGCTGAACTGGCTCAACCAGACGACCGATCTCCTCAACCTCGTGGTCGACTTTCAACAGTTCGCCAGCGACCTGGTTCCAAGCGTGCTCAACTTCATGCCTTCGGGATTTGCCTGGGGCATCGGTCCGGCCTTGGTCCTGTTGCCGTTGGGCATCTATGTCTACTATACCGTCCAGGCGATCCTGACAGGTCTGGCGGATCGGTTGAATACCCGCAGGACCATTGAGGAGTATCGAGACTACATCGCCGATGCCGAGGCTCGGCTTGCCCACACACAACGGGAACTTGCCGACCGGCTGGCTCACGAACGCCGAAGTCTTGTCGGGGCTCAGCTGCTTGCGCCGGTGCCGGCGAGCGTCATGCGGGAGACGGAGTTCCTTTTGGCGCATCCGGAGGTGAAGAACAATCTGGCTGCCCAGCGAAGAGAAGGTAGAGGCATGACCGACCAGATCAATGCTGCGCTGGGAGCGGATGTGGTGAAAGTCAGCTCCGATGCGGCCCAGAAACATCTTGCCGTGCGGTTGGCCCAGATCGAACAGGCGGCGGCGTCGCTTGCCCTGGAAGAGTTGCGTTTGACGCTGCACACCATTGAGAGCGGCAGCCTCTACACGCGTTTTCTGATCCAAGACCACCATACCGGTCGGAATTTCCAATTTAGGCAAGGCCTGAGCATCGTCTCGCCGTTTCGGTGGATGGCCAAGATGGGCGCGATGCTCAGCGTGTTGGGAGCCATCGCCTTGGGAGCGCCATGGGTGGCTGTTGTGGAGGCAGGGCTGCTCGGTGCGGCTGTGGCGTACGCCGGCGGCTGGGCGTTTGCGTGGTGGATCAGCAGGCGCTCGGACGTGTCTGTTGACGGTCAGCCCAGTGATCGTGCGGTCTGGGCCTGGCGCTTCCGCGTGGCGATGCCGAACCTCTTTATTCCGTTCTATCACATGCTGTATCTCTTCGGGAATCGCATAGCGGTGCTGGAAGTCTTAAGCGGCGGGCGCATCGGCTACTGGTGGCTGACGGGTCGCGGAGTCCAGATCGTTGAAGAGGTGACCAACCGCTATCGCAAGCTGGTGGCGCCAACGCGGCCGGTCGTGGCCAGTCGTCTCCTCACCAGCATCAACAAGGACGGGTGGAGCAAGACGCTCAGGAATCTCAGCGATCTCTCACGCAGCTTCGATGCTGATGTGGTCGAATTTCGCAAGAAATTTCAGGTGGCGTCGGCTTATGCCCAGATGTTTGGGATTTTCCTGATCGTCTCCATGGGGTTGCGGTTGGATCTTCGGGACGCCTTATTAGTACGCAGTCTCCAGAAGGTTTTTGGGGAACGAGGGCCGTTATCCTGGTTCATGGACACGGTGGCTTCCACATCGGTCGATCATATGATCATGATCGGCCTGGTTTCCTTGGGAATGGCCTTCATGATGGTGGCTGCAGCGGCCGTACGCTCCGGCAAGGCCAACCGACTTCACACGTTCCTGCCGCCGCTCATCGTGGCCGTCCCATTCCTTTCAATCCTGCTACAGGCGCGGGAGGCTGTGGCCAAGACCACCACACTGCTTGCGGGGCTTCCCAGTGTCTCTGTGGCTGGGCCGCAAGCGCTCAGTCTGGGCCTGCTGCCTGCTGCCATGGTCCTCGGATGGCTTATATGGGCTAGAGCGAAACGTGCACTGACGCAGCATCGGCAGTCTGTCGCTCTCACCATACACGCGCATCGCTTCAGCAATGAAGAACTAGCTGGGCGGTTCACCAATCTGGTGAAGGCGCTTCAGGCAGACGTCTGGGTGCAGGCGCTTTGTCAGAACTGCTTGCGATCGGCGCGCGAGATTGGCGGCTTGAGGGGAGGGGAGCGGTGGCGGCGGGACGACGAGGCCGGCCTGATCTACCTCGATGAGCGGCTGGCGGCCAATCCGGTATTGCTTGAGAGCGTCGTGCGGGAGCAGTTGGTGGCGCGGCTGGTGGCACGAGCGCCGACGGTCGCTGAGTTGGCGCAGAAGCCTGGAAGCCGCTGGAGCCTGACGCAAGCGGGTCTCTACAAGCACGATGGCCTGACGCTACCGGGCGATCATCGCATCCTGCATGATGGCATCCTGGTCCTGCACTGGTCGTCGCGAGATCCGCACGTGCTCAAGCTCCACAACAACCCGGTCGATATCCAGTGGAACCTGAGCACGGGTGCGGTGTCGGCTCAGAGCGTCTACACCGACGAGGATTGGCTCAGGTGGAATCAAGAACTTCAGCGAGCCCGCGCCGAAGGCTCGCCGCTGATCGACGTCTTCGAGACGGTGCCTCATCAAGCGCCGGGTCAGATGCCATCGCGCGACATGAAGGGTGCCGAGGCGCCGGAGACCAACCCGATCCTCCGGCAGCTGATCGAGACCGGCCAGATCATGGAGCTCGCCTATGACCCGAGTACCCGGAGCCTCGCTACTCATCAGGTGACGTTCGTCGAGGGCTACACGCCGGGAGTAACCGATGCCAGCCAATCCCGCGGCGCGGCCATCGAGCTGGGCGTGCTGTTCACCGGCAGCCAGCGTGAGGCGCTCCTGGCGTGGCTGGCCGAGCAGCACCGCCACGGCCCGCCCATCACGTTCCGCATCGCCAGCGGCCAGGCCGCGCTTGGCTGGCAGGATGGTGTCGAGCACAGCAACCTCGCCCACGCCGGCGTCCGCGACCACGTCATCTACATCGGTCAGACCCTCTTGGCTCACCTGTTCACGCCAGGCCACGAATCGCTCCGCGCCGACGTCCTCGATTCCGATGAGCTGCGCCACCTCCGGGAAGGGGACGCCTTCGACCACGACACCCCCGGCACGCCAGAACATGCGGCGTTCCAGGCGCGCTTCGCCCGTGTCGGGTTGGTGGTGCAGGAGCTCGTTCGGGCTCACATGCTCGGCCGTGCGGAAGGCACACTCCGCAGCGGCTTGGAATCTGTTGTGACCCGTCGAACACCAGAGGCCCTTCAGGCCTTGGAGCAGGCCGCAGGGGATTATCAACGCTTGGCGCACATGCTGCAAGGGATGCCTGGACAAGCCGCAGCCATCCAGGGCATCCAGCAGCGGCTGAAGCAGATCAGCCGCGCGCAGGTGGCGTTGGAAGTCGAGTCCAAGGTGAATGATGGCGCCGCCACCGATGCGGATCTCGCGCGTGTGGAATGGCTGGATGAGCGGGATCCGTCAGGGCAGCTCACCGGTCAACGACAACCCCGGGATCTGGCGCATATCCGGGGCATGCGCCATGCCGGGGTGCAGATTGCGGTCATCGATCCGAGGACGCATCACGTGTTGCTGCAGCGCCGTGGCGCTACCTCCGTGTTGTTCCCGGATCGCTGGACCTGGGCGGCGGCAGGACAGGTGGCGTCCGGAACGACGCCGGAAAGCGCGGCCTTCGAGGAGGTCGAGGAAGAGATCATTGTCGAGCTGCCGGCTGCCATGCGGGACCACGTGGATCCTGTTTTGGTCAGCCGAGTCGCGCGCAGGGCCGTGGATGGAACCCAGCGAGCGTTTGACGTGCTGCATTTCGTGCCGCGGCCGGACCAGCTTCGATCCCTCGGTCAGTCACAGGGCTATTCAGGTGTGCTGCTTCAGGTGGAGTTTCTGTACCTCACGCCGGATCAGCGCCAGCGGCTGCTGGCTGCGCTTCCGGCGGACCTCGCGGCGCGGGATCTCAGCGTCGAAGACAACGCCTTTTTGTCCACGCTGTTTATCCGGACGCAGAGCACCGGCCAGTATGCCGCAGTGCATGAGCTGGCCAGGTCGATCGAGCGCACCACCGGCCTGACGGCCGGGTATTGGATGGACAATCAGGAGCAGCAGCTCTTCTTCCAGATCATTCCGGATGAACGCCAGCGTGCCGTGTTGGATCACATCATCCACGTGTCTGAGATGTTGGTAGAGCACCCTGAGCAGTCCCTCATGCCGCGTGAAGCGAAGAACTTCCAATGGAAAGAGGTCGATGCACTACTCAGGGACGTGCGGGACCGTCCGGAACAGTACACGGAGACCTACGGTCCTCTGGTCGGCGATGAAGGAATCCGAAGCGAGTTGCGCGATCTTGCGATGCCTCGTGTCTCGTTCCCCAAGGCGTTCATTCCCTGGCTGGGCCTCGGGTTGCTCGGATTGACGCCCTGGCTCGCGGAGAGCTGGACCGGGACCCAGCCGGCGCGGCAGTCACTGGCGATCGGACTGCTCGCCTCCTGGCACACGCTCGATCTCTGGCAGCAGATGGGGGTGGGCGTGGGTGCGGCGGTGGGGCTTGGCTTGGCGCTGTGGGGGGCGGTGGCGGTGGGCCGGCGCGTCGTCGCAGCGATCCGTGCTCAACGTGTACTCGATCGTGGAGCGGAAGAAGAGGTTAAGGGAAGGTTAACGCTTCGGCCAGGTTCGCGTTCGGATCGGCTCGACCAGGGTCAGCTTACCCTGCAGGCTTCGCGGCCGGACGCGTCGAAAGAACTCCTCGACGCGCCTGAGCAACGCGGATTTGGAGAGCGCCTCCAATTCCAGGATTACGACCCCAGGGGAATGCCGGATGTCGAAGCGCGCGATGTTGCCGAAATCCCGATCGGTGGTGAGCAAGACCTGTCCGCGCTTGCGGGCGCGCGCGAACAAGTCCTCGTCGGACGCGCATTCGAGGCCAGCCTCCAGAGCCCGCCCCACCTCCAGGCCGAGCTCCCGCACGATATGGATGACGTCGCTGGGGACGCAGTGATCCGCGAAGAGCCGCATCCCTTATCGGTCGGCGAGGACGCGGGTGGGTTCTTCGCTCAGGCGGGTGGCGAACTCAATCGCCGCCAAGACATCGTGGCGGGTAATGCCGGGGTACTGCGTCGGCATCTCATCGAGGGCGTAGCCAGCCGCCAAGAGGTGCAAGATGTCCGCGACGGCGATACGGGTGCCCCGGATGCAGGGCTTGCCAAACCGGACGGTGGGATCGATCGTGATGCGAGTCATCATGAGCTCACCGGAAGTGTAGCATCCGTCGAGGAGCCTGTCAAGACAACGCCCTCCTTCACAGGGCTCGTTTCCTGGATGAGCCTCGGGTTCTTGGGGCTGACGCCGTGGTTTGCCGAGGGAGGTGCCGGGACGCGGCCGGCCCACCAGTCGCTCTCCGCGTGGATCCTCACCTCCTGGCATGCGCTCGATCTCTGGCAGCAGGTTGGGGTGGGCTTGGGTGTGGCGGTGATGCTTGGCTTCGCGCTGTGGGGGGCGGTGGTGGCGGGCCAGCGCGTCCTCGCGGCGGTCCGCGCTCGCCGCGCGCTCGAGCGCGGGCAGGGGACGACCACGGAACAGTTCGCCGCGGCTATCGCGGCGTTGCAGCGCGAGGACTGGTTCCCGGCCTGGTGCCAGGCCTGTGTGCGACTTGAGGAAGGCCCGCGGCAGGGCCGGCGCCTCGCCCGCTACGATCCCGCCTCAGACCGTGTCTTCATGCCTGTTGAGCTCGGCCACCCAGCCAACCGTGACACCATGCGCCAAGCCCTCCGCGACGCCTTCGCCCAGCGCCCCGCGCGCGAAACCTTCGACGCCGCGCATCCGGCTCATGCGCCACCTGCTGGTGCAGTGGCACCGGCTCGCCTCTCGCTCTCCGAGCGTGTCCAGAGGATATGGCGACATCTCCTCCTTGCGCGCGAGATGAGGCGATTCGCCCATGCCTCTTACGGGAACAGCCCATCGGTCGCGACCCTGCCATGGTGGGTCCGCGTCCTGTCGGTGCCATTGGCGGCCTTCGAGCTCGTCCTTCCAGCCGGAGCCGTGGCACAAGCTCTCCAGCGACGTTCTCCGCAAGAAGTTCCCGCGCTTCTCGCGCAAGCTACCCCAACGTTACCCCTGACATCGGCACAGGTCATTGAGCTGGATGCGGCCAGCTTCAAGGGCCAGGGAGGGGAGGAGTTCATTCTGGATGTCCGCCACGGTGCGATCCCCGGGCTGCCTGCCTCCCCTGAGGCCGGAGTGAATCTCAGCGAGTACGATCTGGAGCTGACCTTCAGGAGCGGCGAAGGGCGGCAGGCGCAGCCCTGGTACAAGAACCACACGTGGGCCAATGTGTACGCGAAGGAGCGTCCGATCCGCTCCGGAGAGCCGATGCGGTTCGATCCGGCGAACGATCCCAAGGCGGTCGCTGGCTTTAAGGACTTCACGAAGATCTACGCGATCGGCGCCAAGATTTTCGGCGGCACCGAGGGCGTGACGCTCACCAACGCCCGCTTGGTCAAGCGCGGCCAGCCGGCTCCTCAGCCTGCCGCTCCTACCGCCCCACGTCCCACCACGCCATCACCGGCCACACCCCAGGGCACTCCCCAGCCCGCGGCGCCGTCCACTCTCATGCCGAGCGCTCCGACCATCCCGGGGACCATTGATCTTACCGGACAGGGTCACCAACAGGGTGAGGATTGGTTCATCGGCGTGGGCGGCCAGGACCTCAGCGATGGCTCGCCCGAGGGGAAACCAGGCTACATCCTCGAGATGACCGTCAAGAATCGCACGAACAAACCCATCTCTGTCCAGCCGTGGTTTAAGAATCTCACATGGGCCAATGTGTACGCGTTCCCCCAGTCGGTTGCCGCCGGGCAGACGCAGACGCTGCGGTTCAACCCGGCGACCGACCGGCGCAATGTGGATGAGTTCAAGGACTTCCGCCAGATTGGAGCGGTCGGCGCCAAAGTGTGGGGCCAAGAGGAGCAGCCGCTCATCGAGGTCGTTGCGGTGCGCCTCATCCCGATCACCGCGAGGTCAGTGGCTCCATCCACAGCACCAACGGTTCCGCGTCCGGACACTTCAACGCAACCCACGCGAGCGCCCACCCCTGCGCCGCGCGAAGGGGCAGCACCGGTTGCCCCGCCGTCAGCAACTTCTGGCGTGACGATTTCCTCGGACGCTCCGTGGAAGCTGCAATCAGACCCGTCGGCGCTCGCGGCTGAGGACGTCGAGTACCGGCTCGAGTCACACGGCTCAGTCGTGACACTGAACTTCACGCAACGTGTGCCCGGCCATATGCGAGCCGAGCTGTTCCTTGAGCTGCGCTACAGCGATGTGCCGGGCCTCGGTCGCGGCTACCAGAACTTCGCTGGCCAGACGGTGGACATCGAGCTGAACGTCCCACCGGAGTTGGTTGGCAGCACGCTCCAGCTCTTCACGAAGTCGGACAGCCCGGGGTGGCCGTCAGAGTATATCGGCGACACTCGCGTGACCACACCAGGTCTCACGCACCTCACGGCGACGTTCAAGCGCGCAGTGAGCGAACGGACTCGCCTGCTCGGCATCGCGATCATTCCGGTGCGCGAAGCGCAGGCTGAGCTCGTGTTGGGGCCGATGACCGTTGTGCCCTCTGGGGTCCAGCCCCCCACTCGCTTCACGCTGCCGGCGACACCCGCTCAGCCGGCCGCGCCGCCAATCACCGCCCTTCCTGGACAGTTCCAGTCCGGGGTCGTCGACCTCGTCTTGAAACCGGATGGCTTCTACTGGCTGGGTCGGCGGATCGCGCTCCCCGGCGCGAATTGGCGGGTGCTCGATCAATACGGCCATGCCTTCGGCCATGGCTTGGTCAAGCCGTGGTACGCGAAGCCGGTAGGCATCGTTGCCAAGCAGCAGCGTGTGGAGCGGGAGTTCAAGCAGCTCGCCCGGCATGGGATCAAGCTCGTGCGCGTGTGGCTCCTGGATGATGGCCGGGCCGTCTTGGATAAGGACGGTCATGTGGTCGCCTACGATGCGGTGTTCCGGCAGGACGTCAAGACCTTCCTCGATCTTGCGCTGAAGCACGGCATCGCGGTGGAATTGACACTGGTCGATTACCTCATCGCGAGCAAAGGACGACTCGACAACGGCGTGTGGGTCCAGGGCCGGCGGGCGATCTTTACTGACGCAGCCATTCGGCGTGAATTCATCGAGAAGTTCGTCGTGCCGCTCCTGAAAGAGTTCGGCAGTCATCCGGCCTGGAAGGTCTTGGATGTGGGCAATGAGCTGGAGTACGCGCTCGATCCGCGGGACGGCGGCGGGG
>Ga0209515_10001218_pt1 | contig 44145 bp, 36 predicted proteins | sample Subgroupgradi54m_FD_187454 | JGI IMG/M metagenome (GOLD analysis project Ga0209515, IMG submission 187454) | Subsurface groundwater microbial communities from S. Glens Falls, New York, USA - GMW60B uncontaminated upgradient, 5.4 m (SPAdes)... ... | reverse complement strand
CGTCCGGAACCAGCAGGAAGTCGCCTGGCAATCCACGCCACAGCTCGATATGCCGCGCGGAACAGGCCTCAATCCGTTGGGATGGTTTCAACAGATGATCCAACAGCGCGCCACGCAGAGCCCAGACGGTCAGCCACAGTCGTTCACCGAAGCCCTTCAGGAGTGGGACGTGACGGTCGTCCGATACCCCAGCGGCTCGCATCGGTGTGCATTCGGCCACCACATTGTCTGGGGATTTAACTACGTCCATCCCTCCGGCGTCCGAATCGAGCTGGGCCAGGATGAAGTCGTCTCGTTTTGGCTCTTGACGGAATCGGCGAAGGAAGAGCGCAAGCGCACCTATCGTCTCAGCGCCCAAGAGGCCAACGATCAGCAACCGTCTCTTTCCGGCTATCTGGCCGCCCTCCGAGACCATCTTCCCGCACTACTCGCCTCAGGCCCACTCTCACCAGAAGACACCGCTAAGCTGAAGGCGTTCGCCAAACTCGCCGGCACGCCGGGGTACTACAGCCTCATCGATGTGCTGGGCCAATCGGTCGAATGGGAAGGCCGTCTGCTGCCGCTCACCTACGAGGACCTCCAGCGCTTCTACGAACTCGTGTCATCGCTCGCGGATACCGGCGTGATTCACCTGGATCGCCGGCGGGTGTTGCCGACAGAACTGCAGCGGTTGCGTCTCCAGATCGCCTCCGCCGTCCAGCAGGCCCAGCGGGGCGATCCCTCCGGGTGGGACCGGATCGCGGCCAAGTACTCGCAACTCCTCGAGAACATCGCCGCGTTCTCCATCAAGGTGGCCGCTCTCGTGCGGTTCTTCGGCCTCGTCCGCTCGGCGGAGCGGCCCGCGGCCGCCAAAGCCCCAGAGCAGCTGCAGCGCTGGGCCTTCATCGCCTCCGGCCCATCCGTCGGGGTGCGGGCGATGACGCATCTCCGCACGCTCCTCGCCGTCCTCGGCCTGAGCCTGGGCGGCATGACGTTCACCGACGTCGACTTCAGCCAGGCAATGCTCGACCAGGGGCAGGCGGCGGTGGCGGCCCTGCGGGATGAGGGGGGTCACCCGCTCGCGCACCAGACCGTCAGAGCCGACATCGCCAACGAGCCGCTCACGACGCTGGAGGCGCACAGCTTCGACGTGGTCGAAACCGGCCTCATGGGCACCCTCGGCGAGGCCGCCAATCACGCGGGCTTCTCCAAGAAAATCCACCTCCTCCTGGAGCTTAACCGCGTCCTGGATGACGGCGGCTATCTCTTGCTGACCTTCAAGAACAAACCCTTGCCGCCAGCATTCCAGCAGACGCTTGCCGAGCACTTCGGCTTGACAATTCTCAGTCCGGAGCGGCCAGACCTGGGCTACGACGCCGACACACTCCAACGCCTAACCAACGGCGATGCCAAGAAGCGCGCGAAGCTTCAGACGCACCTGCGGGGCGCCTCCTACTGTGTCGCCGTGAAGACGCATACGCTGACCGATCCAGAGCGCGAGGCGATTCGAGCTCAGCAAGACGCCATCGCCAAAACACTGGTCTACGACGATTCCGATGAGGCACCCCCCGGACGGCCTGGCCGACCTCGCGCGCCGCCAACCCAAGCGGAAGAGACCGACATTGCCGATGTGGACTACACCCGATTGACCCTGGAACAGGCCGATGAGGCGGTCCTCGCCCGCGAGACCATCCAGACCGATCCGGAGTACGAGGCCTTTGAAGAGCGCCTGGCCGCGCTGCTCTTTGGCCGCGGGTATCTCCAGCCATCGGAACAAACGCTACTGGATCGTCTCGTGTTCTTGTGGGATACCAGCGATGTGGAAGTGCTGCGCGCCTCGCACGTGGGGTTTGTTATGGATCGTCCATCACAGGCCACGGGGGAGCGGCGGCTGCAGGTGCGGCAGCTCATGCGCCACCATCCCCACTTGGCTCCCCGGCTGACTCAGCAGCTTCGCGACAAGATTGAGGCGGCCGAACAGCCGCTACGGGTTAGCCTGGCACGGCTGCATGGGGATCTCACGACGGCAGATCTTGCGGAGATGGCGCGAGCCGAACGCCAGGCAGAGCGAACCTTTCTCAATGCCGAACTCACCCTCTGGCAGCTGTACGAGCTGGAAGAAGCCCATCGCGCCCAGGCGAATCTTCAGAGTGTGTTTGAGGAACTGCGCGCCCAGATCGTCGGTCAAATGCGGCGAGCACTCCAGCGCGGCCGTCCGGATCTTCTCGAGCGCTATCAGCGCTGGGATCGCCTCAGTTCTGAGGAACAAGACGCCTTTCGCGAGGAGGTGTATGGGTTAACGCACTCCGATTGGAACTCTTGGGGTTTCTGGAGAGGATCTGCCATATCCGCTTTGCTGAGGTTTTTTTCTGATGCTCATCTCAGCCCGTTAGGTTTTGGATTGCGTTGGAGCACACCTGAGGAAGGTATTGAGAGCGTCCGATATGTGCTCCAGCAACAGCAGCCTGACCTTATCAACCAGTACGATCGCTGGGACACCTTAACACCAGAAGAACAGACGACATTCCGTTTGGAATGTTACCGCATCACGTCACCTTTAGTCGCGGCTTGGGGGTTGAGCAGTGCGTACAGTCAAGATCGAGCTCCCTACTTTGAAGGTTCTTATATCACTATGCTCCAGATGGTGTTCCCCAAAGCGACTCTTGATCGTCGTGGCCTCGAATCCGAGTGGGGCACGCCCGAGCAGGGGATTGAAAAAGTCCGTCAGGCCCTCCGAGAACATCGCCCGGACTTGCTGGAACAGTATGCTCGCTGGGAGACCTTGACCCCGGAAGAACAGACGACATTCCGATTGGAATGTTATCCCATCCAGCAAAATACCTTCCTGGAATGGTCGCTGAGAAACGCGCTCGCTCAAGATCGAAATCCCTACTTCGGAGGATCGTACATTACCACGCTCCAGGTGGTGTTCCCCAAAGCGAACCTGGATCGTCGCGGGTTCACTTCGGTATGGGGCACGCCCGAGCAGGGGATTGAAAAAGTCCGTCAGGCCCTCCGAGAACATCGCCCGGACTTGCTGGAACAGTATGCTCGCTGGGAGACCTTGACCCCGGAAGAACAGACGGCGTTTCGGCTAGCGGCATACCCGATTCAAAGGGCTGATTTCAAGAGATGGAATCTCGACCTTAGGCTGGTCGAGTACTTTGAGCGTTCTCACATCACCGCCCTCTTGATGGTCTTCTCGAAGGCAAGCTTAGACCGCCGAGGGTTCGAGTCCGAATGGGGTACTCCGGAGCAAGGGATTGAGAAAGTCCGGACAGCCCTCCGACAACATCGGCCGGATCTCACCGCCCAGTACGACCGCTGGAGGACTCTGACGCCAGAAGAACAGGCGACGTTCCGTCAGGCGGTGGATGCAATCGCTCCGCGCCAATTCTCTGCTTTTGGATTGGGGACTGCAAGATCAAGCAGGAGTGCTCCCTACTTTGAAGGTTCTCCTCGCACAGCTCTTCACATGGCTTTCTCGAACGCGTTCCCGGAGGAAGGGGCAGTGACTGCGCCACACGCCCCATCTGAACCGCCGCCCCGCGAACCGATGGTTGGCCCGGGAGGTGGCACTATCTTAGAGCAACCGAACCGGCTCCTGACGCAAGGCGATCACTTGGCAGAGGTAGGGCGAATGACCGAGGCCATTGCGATGTGGCAAAAGGCGATCCGCGGCGATGATGAAAACGGGGTGTTGGGCTTCGATGACGTCATCGCCCATACCGGAACCGGAGCCATCGTCGAGGCGGCCAAGCAGAACAAAGCGCTGGCCGAGGCCCGGATCGCCACAGCGCAAGAACGGCTCGGTGCTTCCGCGGTCGCGGCTGCCGGTCAAGAAGGTGGGATGACTACCCCTCAGCCATCACAGTTGCCGCAGAAGGTACCGAAGCCCGTCTCTACCCCGTGGCGGGACTTACTTCAGGCCCAAGGGCTCGATCCTGATCAGCTCATGGACTTGGAACAGGCGGTCAAGCGCGCAGCGGACCTGACGCAGCCGGTCTATGTCGGTGTGCATTCCTCCGCCTTTTTCGGAGCCCCGGACGTGGCGATGGCGCTGACCGCCATTCAACAAGCCGTGGCGGAATCGCTCAAGGGTGGGAAGCTACTCGAGGGCGAGCATCCCCCGCAAAGTGCGCTGCGGTTCGTTCTGTTGGTGGATGGGGCCACCGATGCCAAGAACGCTAAGCGGATCGCGGAGGCGTTGGCCGAGGCGATGCCCGAGGCGTCTGGTCAGTCGGCCCACTTAAACCTGGAGCTATTCGCCCTGACGCTGCCGGCCGCCATTGACGAGGGACGGGGGCAGGAGCTGTTCGATCTGGTGAGCACCCTCGATGGGCCAACGGATCAGCGCGGGATCGTGGGGGCGCTGATCGGTCCGACGGAGTGGGTGGAATCGTTCGGCCACACCGTTACCACCCGTCAGGGGCATGAAGTGGCCGCCTTTGATTCCAAGCAGCAGCAGGACGGCAAGACGCTGGTGCCTGGCGGACAATTGGTGGTGCAGGCCGTGACCCGCGCCGTGGAGGTGGTCGTGACGGTGAAGGTCGAAACGAGGCCGCCCGATGTGATGCCCGATCGCCAGCGGGTGATCGTGCTGCCCGCACTCCCGCTGGTCGGAGACTTGCAGGATCAGGTGAGAGCGTACCGGCAGTCGCTGGAGACCAACATGCGCTCGGTCCGAGCCACTGGGACCAAGGCCTAAGAGACTCCATATCGCGGAAGGGAGGCTGGTACCCCCGTTGCGCTATCTCGCCACAGCCCCTCACTGACAGCATCGACCACCAGTTCAAAGCTGCGCCTGTCGTCGCTCGTCAAGCCTCAGTTGAACTCCTCCTTCGCAGTAACATCATGTGGGCTTGACAGTGGTACATCATAGACGTAGAATGTGCCCTTTGAGGGCACGTAATGCGAACACACAGCACACCTCTCAAGACCTTGGGCCCTCAGGCGGCCAAGCTCGTCACGATGCTCCACGAACGGAGCCGCGCCGTCTTTCGCCTCGAGGATGTCCGGAAGATCACGGGGCTCTCCGAGGCCTCCGCGAGGAGCTTTGTCCGCAAGCTCGTGGATCGGAGCGTGGCGACCCGGCTCAAGCCGGGCCTCTTCGTGCTCGTTCCCTTTGAGCTGGGTCAGGAGCGGCAGTACCTGGGCAGCCCGCTCGTGGTTGCCCGGGAGATTATGCATGGCGAGGACTACTATCTCTCCCACGCCACCGCGATGGAACTCCACGGCATGCTCACCCAGCCCCAACTCGTGGTGACGGTGACCACACCGACGCCCCGGCGTGCCGTGACCACGCTGGGGGTGCCGTTCCGATTTATTCGGTGCCAGCGCCGGCAGCTCTTTGGTCTCACCGAGCACTGGGTGACCAAGCAAGACCAGGTCCGCGTGAGCGACCCGGAACGGACGATCATCGACGGGCTCAAGCAACCCGAGTATTGCGGAGGGATCACCGAGGTGGCCAAGGGTCTCTGGATGCGGCGCCAGGATCTGAACGTCGACAGACTCCTCGGGTATGCGAAACGGATCGGGATCGGAGCCGTGCTCCGGCGGCTGGGATTCCTGCTGGAGACCTACGACATGGCGGGAGCGCCGGATCTGGACCGATTGCGGAATGCCTTGACGGCGACCTATGTCCGGCTGGATCCCGTCTTGCCGGCCGAGGGGAAACACCTCCGCCGTTGGCGGCTTCAGTTGAACATTGATCCGGAAGAACTCCGGGCCGTCGTGAGGACCTAACCGGTGACCCCACCACCTGCTGGGCTTCGCCGTACTGGCAACTACAGTTTCCGTCGGCGAAGCGTCCCGCCGGTAGCGGGACGGCCGATGGCCAACCAGCAGGTGGTGGGGTGATTCCGCAACGGGACCTCTCGCGGCTTTCTAATCGCCTCGCCGAGCAGGGAGGGCGGCGTATTCCCGAGACCGTGCTCGAGCGTGACTACTGCCTCTCATGGTTCCTGGTCGGGCTGTCCCGCAGCCCTCTTCGGGATCGGCTGGCGTTCAAGGGCGGGACCGCGCTCAAGAAGTGCTACTTCGGGGACTACCGCTTCTCGGAGGATCTGGACTTCACACTGACCACAGCGACCTCGTGGGAGGAGCTCGAGCGGGGCCTCACCACGGCGTTCGAGGAAACGCGGCAAGGCTCCGGCATGGACATCCGTTTCGACCATGTGGATCGTCATGCGCATGAGAACAGCCACACGGTGTACCTGGCCTACGAAGGGCCGCTGCCCCGCGGGCCAGGGAAGAGCGTCAAGACCGACATCACCATCCGCGAACGCATCGTCTTGCCTCTCGAGGAGCGTCCCATCCTGCGTGGATACGACGAGTACCGCGATCTGCCCCAGGATGCTCGGCTCCGGGTCTACTCCCTGGATGAGGTGGCGGTCGAAAAAACCGTCGCACTCCTGGACCGAGCCCGAAACGAGCCGCGCGATCTCTATGACCTCTGGTTCCTCACGGCCAACGGCCACGTGCGCCTGTCGGACCTTCTTGATCCCCTCGTGCAGAAGCTGGAGTTTCGGGGATTGACGCTGAGCCAGGTAGGCCAGGAGTTCCGCGTCAAGGAAGCGCGCTATCAGAAGCTGTGGCAGATTCGGCTTGCGCCCCAAGTGGCCGGACTCCCGGAGTTTGACACGGTCTACCGCGCGGTTCGGCGGACCCTTCGGCAGGCCGGCTTCTCCAAGAGGTAACAGCGCCCTGGATGACTACTACGATTGCGACCGGCCGGCCTACGATGCGGTGTTGCAGTCGGTGGATTCGAAGACCCGAAGGGATTGTTGATTCGGTTGTTGCGACAGCCACACGCTCCTTCTTGTGAGGGGGTGAGGAGTCCAGTATACTAGGCGCATGAGGAAGCCGTTGGTGCTGACGGAACATGCGAGGTTCCGCATGCACCTGCGGCGCATCCCAACGGGGTCCATCGAGCAGGCGCTGACTCATCCGCTCGTTCAGGCAATCGATACGCTGACCGGTTACTCGATTGTGGTGGGGAAAGGCTCCTATGGAGCAACCGATCGGTTGCTGACGGTGATCTACGAGGAAACGGAGCAGGAGATTCAGATCGTGAGCGTGCACCCCATCCGAGCCAGTCAGTATCGGATGCGGTTGCAACGAGGGAGGTGGAAGCCCAGATGAAATCAACATCACGGTTTATTCGCTATGATTCCGGGAGTGATACCTTGTACATTGTCGCTGGCCGTGGCATGGAGGAAGAGTTCGTTGAAGTCGCTCCCGGGGTCCATGTGGAACTGGATGCAAAAGGAGACGTGATCGGGATTGAAATCCTTAAGGCGTCCAAGTTTTTCCGACCTATTGCTAAGCCTCTCTATCGTCAGATGCATCTGGCTTCCTGAAAACCGGCTCACTCGCCGTTTTTCAGGACTTCACGCCCACGTCTGATCGGCTTCCGCTATCTATCATGCCTCTATGATTCGCCCTGAAGAGATCCAGGCCATCGCGCGACTCTATGAGCGGATGGGTGGGACCCACGCCGCGGCCAGGAAGACATTCGGCCGGCCGCTCACGCTGACGGAGAAGATCCTCGTGTGCCACGTCCGGGATCTCGCGTCCCAGGAGTTCCGCCGGGGCGAGAACTACCTCACGCTCCAGCCCGACCGGGTGGCGATGCAGGACGCCACCGCCCAGATGGCCATCCTCCAGTTCATGCAGGCGCGGCGCGACACCGTCGAGGTCCCCACGACGGTCCACTGCGACCACCTCATCCAGGCGCGGGTGGGTGCTGTGGAAGACATGCAGGCAGCGCTCGACGCCAACCGGGAGGTGTACGACTTCCTGCGGAGCGCTGCCGTGTGCTACGGCATGGGCTTCTGGGAGCCGGGGGCGGGCATCATCCACCAGGTCGTTCTTGAGCAGTACGCGTTCCCCGGCGGACTCTTGATCGGCACCGATTCGCACACCCCCAACGCGGGCGGCCTCGGGATGCTCGCGATCGGCGTCGGCGGCGCCGATGCGTGCGACGTGATGGCGGGCCTGCCGTGGGAGGTCAAGTGTCCGACGCTCATCGGGGTCCACCTCTCCGGCTCGCTCGGCGGCTGGACCTCGCCCAAGGACGTCATCCTCAAGCTGTGCGGCCTGCTCACGACGAAGGGCGGCACCGACGCGATTATCGAGTTTTTCGGCCCCGGCACCCGTTCCATCAGCGCCACCGGTAAGGGGACCGTCACGAACATGGGTGCCGAGGTGGGGGCCACCACGTCGGTGTTCCCGTTCGATGAGCGGATGGCGACGTACCTGCGCGCGACCGGCCGCGCCGAGGTGGCTCAGCTGGCCGAACGGCACGCGGCCGAGCTGCGCGCCGACCCCGAGGTGGAGCAGGACCCGGCGCGGTTCTTCGACCGGCTCATCGACATCGATCTCTCGACGCTCGAGCCCCACATCGTTGGCCCGCGCCGGCCGGACCTGGCGCGGCCGATCTCGCAGCTTGCCCGCGACATCGACGCGCAGCAGTTCCCGCCTCGCATCAAGGCCGCACTCATCGGCAGCTGCACCAACTCCTCCTACGAAGACATCGGCCGCGCGGCCGATGTCGCCCGGCAGGCGCAGGCGGCGGGACTGAAGTCGCAAGTCTACTTCCTCATCACCCCGGGCTCCGACCAGATCCACACAACGATTACGCGGGACGGCCAGCTCCAGGCGCTGGAGGCGATTGGCGGGACGGTGCTCGCCAACGCCTGCGGTCCGTGCATCGGCCAGTGGAAGCGCGACGACATCGCGCCCGGCGAGGTGAACTCGATCCTCACCTCCTTCAACCGCAACTTCCCGCGTCGCAACGACGGCACCGCTGAGACGCTCGCCTTCATGGGCAGCCCGGAGATCGTCACCGCGATGGCGCTGGTGGGGGATTTGCGGTTCAACCCGCTGACCGACTCCGTCACGACGCCGGACGGCCGCAAGGTGCAGCTGACGCCGCCCGTCGCACCCGAGCTGCCCGAGCGGGGCTTCACCACGGGCATGGCGGGTTGCGTGCCGCCCAAGCCGCTCGCGGAGCGTGCACGGGTCGAGGTCATCGTCTCCCCGGCCAGCGAGCGGCTCCAGCGTCTCGAACCGTTCCCCGCGTGGGACGGCACGGACTTCGACCGGCTGCCCATTCTGCTCAAGGCGCAGGGCCAGTGCACGACCGACCACATCTCGCCGGCGGGGAAGTGGCTGCGCTTCCGCGGTCACCTCGACCGCATCAGCGACAACATGTTCACGGCGGCGGAGAATGCGCTGACCAAGCAGACCGGCACCGCCCTCGACGTCTTGGACGGCCAAGTCAAGCCGGTCCCGCAGGTTGCCCGCCATTACAAGGCGCAGGGCTTGGGGTGGGTCGTGGTCGGGGATGAGAACTACGGGGAGGGTTCCAGCCGAGAGCACGCCGCGATGTCCCCCCGCTACCTGGGTGGCCGGCTCGTGGTCGCCAGGAGCTTCGCCCGCCTGCACCTGACGAACCTCAAAAAGCAGGGCATCCTGCCGTGCACGTTCGCCGATCCCGCGCGCTTCGACGCGGTGCAGTCCGGCGATCGAATCAGCGTCACGGGCCTCTCGACCCTGGCTCCTGGGCGGCCGCTCGCCGCGATCCTCCACCACGCCGACGGCAGCACCCAGCCGCTCGAGCTGCGCCACTCCATGACCGAGGAACAGATCCGCTGGTTTCGGGCGGGTGCCGCGCTCAATCTTCTTGCCACGGCCGGTATCTGATCTCTTCTTCTCTTCGGCTCACGTTAAGAGGAGATCAGATACCGGTACAGTTGACTAATCGTCGTCGCCACGGTAGCATTGTGGCGTCGTGATGGACGCCAGCCCCCCGATCGGCCAACCGGTAGAGCCGTCGCGCCTCTCGGTTCGTCTCGGGCAGGCCCTCCGTCGGTACTTCGTGGCCGGTTTGGCGACGCTGTTGCCGGTGCTGGTCACCGTCTTCCTCGTCTGGAAGATCTTCGAGTTTGCCGATGGCCTGCTGGGTGACCAGTTGGGATTCAAGATCCCCGGGCTGGGCCTGCTCGTGACCGTCTTGGTCATCCTGGCGGTGGGGATCTTTTCCATTCACTTGTTCGGGCGCGTCGTCCTCCGGATGATCGAGTCCGCGATCCTGCGCCTGCCGGTCATCCGGAAGATCTACCCGGCCGTCAAGCAGTTGGCGCAGTTCCTGTTCGGCGGGGAAGATGGCCAGCCGCGAGCGTTCCGCCGGGTGGTGCTCGTGCAGTTCCCCCGGCTGGGCTCGTACTCGATCGCCTTCGTGACCAACGAAGGCGACTCTTCGGTGACGGGGCACACCCGGCGGATCCTGACGCTGCTCGTCCCGTCGCCGCCATCGCCGTTCTCGGGGCCGATCATCTTTGTCCCGCAGGAAGAGGTCATCCCGTTGGAGCTGTCCGTTGAAGACGCCTTGAAGCTCGTCGTGTCGGGGGGTGTCGTGGCCGCGCCCCTGCGAGCGGCGAACACGTCCACCGCCTAACAGCGAGCGAACCGATGATGGATCCACTCTTCCGCGTCATGGCCGACCCCAGCTTCAGCATCTGGGAGCGCACGGCACTCTGGGGCGTCTTGGGTACGGCCGTCCTGGGGCTGGTGTACGCCGCGTTCCTGTCCGCCCAGATTCTCGCCAAGGACCAGGGGTCGGAGGCGATGAAGAAGGTCAGCCGCGCCATCCGCCTCGGCGCCAATGCCTACCTTTGGCGGCAGTTCAAAGCCATCATTTTCCTGATCCTCATCCTGGCCGCCCTCCTCTACTTCACCGCCGGCGAGGAGCACATCAAGCTGGGCCGCGCGCTCGCCTTCATCATGGGGGCCGGGTTCTCCTGGTCGGTTGGATTCATCGGGATGAACCTGGCGGTGCAGGGCAACGTGCGGGTGGCCGCGGCCTCGCGCACGAGCTTTGCCGAGGCGCTGAAGATCGCCTACCGCACCGGCACGGTCACCGGCATGCTGACCGACGGCCTGGGCCTCCTGGGGGGGACGCTCATCTTTATGGTCTACGGCGAGCAGGCCTATCAGGTGCTCCTGGGTTTCGGGTTCGGCGGCACGCTCCTCGCCCTCTTCATGCGTGTGGGCGGGGGCATCTTTACCAAGGCGGCGGACGTGGGTGCGGACCTCGTCGGCAAGCTGGAAAAGAACATTCCGGAGGACGATGCCCGCAACGCGGCCACCATCGCCGACAACGTGGGCGACAACGTCGGCGACTGCGCCGGCATGGCCGCTGATATCTTCGAGTCCTACGAGGTCACCATCGTCGCCGCCATGATCCTCGGGTGGGCCTCCTTCGGCCACAAAGGGGTGCTCTTCCCGCTCCTCGTGCGCGCGGTCGGCGTCGTGAGCTCGATCATCGGCACCTACCTCGTCCGCACGACCGAAGAGGCCCGGGCGGCCATGAAGGCCATCCATGTGGGCTTCGCAGTCTCGGCGCTCATCTCAGTGCTGGGCTTCTGCCTGATCGGCTACTACTACCTGCGTTTCCCGGGCACGGAGGTCCTGCCGGGATGGATCAGCCTGGGGGTCGCGGGCCTGGACATGCGGCCGGTCTGGACGACACTGGTCGGCATTGTGCTGGCGATCAGCATCAACTTCCTCACCGACTACTTCACGGCACCCGAGAAGCCGCCGGTCCAGTTCGTAGCACGTGCCACCCAGACAGGGCACGCCACGACGATCATCAACGGCATCGCGGTGGGCTTCGAGAGCAGCGTCTGGGCGGCCCTCGTGATCGCGCTGGCGATCTTCGGCTCCTACGTGATCTATCAGGGCACGAACCCGACCTACATCGCCTACGGGGTCGCGATGGCGGGCATCGGGATGCTTACCCTGACCGGCAACAACATCTCGATGGATGTCTTCGGGCCGGTGGCGGACAACGCCAACGGCATCGGCGAAATGGCGCATCTGGACAAGCAGGCCCGCCAGACCCTGGCCGACCTGGATGCGGTCGGCAACACCACCAAGGCCATTACCAAGGGCATTGCGATCGGCTCGGCGGTCATCGCGGCGGTGTCGCTGTTCAACGCCTACATCACCGACATCGCGCACGCGACGGGCCGGACCTATGAGGAGATCGTTCCGCTATTCTCGATCTCCGAGCCGCTGGTGTTCATCGGATTCCTGATCGGGGGGGCGGTTCCCATGTTGTTCAGCTCGCTCACCATCCGCGCGGTCGGCCGGGCCGCGTTCCTAATCGTCCATGAGGTGCGGGAACAGTTCCGCGATCAGGCCATTTGGGCCGGCACCAAGGAGCCGGATTACGCCCGGGTTATCGACATCTGCACGCGGGAAGCGCAACGCGAGCTGATCGGCCCGGGCCTCTTGGCGGTGCTCGCACCCATTCTGGTCGGCCTGATGCTCAAGAAGGAGGCGCTCGGCGGGTTCCTGGCCGGCATCATCCTCTCGGGACAACTGCTCGCCGTGTTCATGGCCAATGCCGGGGGGGCGTGGGACAATGCCAAGAAGTTCATCGAGGACGGCCACTACGGCGGCAAAGGCTCGGAGGCGCACAAGGCTTCCATCACCGGCGATACCGTGGGCGATCCGCTGAAGGACACCGCCGGGCCGGCGCTGAATCCGCTGATCAAGGTCATGAACCTCGTGGCCATCCTCATCGTGCCGCTGATCGTGGTCGAAGAGAAGCCCCCGATCGTCTGGGTCGGAGTGATCCTGGGTCTTGCGGTCCTGGCGTTCTTCATCATCCGCAGCAAGCAGGAGTCGCCCGAGGTGCTGAAGTGGTCGGACGCCATCGAGCGCGCCAGCTAAATGCGGAATGCGGAATGGGGAATGCGGAATTGACATCTCGTAGAATTGATTCCGCATTCCGCATTCCGAATTCCGCATTACGTTCGCTCACCGCCGTTCTCATTGTCTTCTCGCTTGGTGGATGCGGGAAGCGGGAGCCGGTCATCAAGATCGGCTTCGTGGCGCCGCTCACGGGCGACCAGGCGCCGCACGGCGAGGACATGCTCAACGGGGCGATGCTCGCCATCGAACACGCCCAGCGCGGCGGTCCCCTCATTCCCGGCTACAAGCTCGTCCTCTATCCGCTCGATGACCAGCGCAGCCCCACCCAGGCGGTGGCCGCCGCGAAGAAGCTCTCCGCCGACCGCGACGTCCTGGCGGTCGTCGGCCACCTCAACTCCTCCTGCACCATGCCCGCCTCGGCTGTCTACCACGAGGCGCGTCTGCTGCAGATCACGCCCGTCTCCTCCAATCCGCAGATCTCGCGCCAGGGCTTCGACACCTTCTACCGGACGTGCGCGACGGATGACCTGCAGGGGCCGGCGGCCGCGCTCTTCGCCGTGCGCGAGCTGGGCTCGACGCGTATCTTCATCCTCGACGACATGACGACCTACGGCCGCGGCCTGGCGGACGAGTTCGAGAAGAAGGCGCGGAACCTGGGTACCGACATCCTCGGCCATGAGGGGATCACCCAGGGCGACAAAGACTTCGTGCCCCTCCTGACCAAGATCAAGGCGGCCACCCCCGACCTCCTCTACTTCGCGGGGATGTTCCCGGAGGGCGCCCTGCTCATCAAGCAGCGCGCCGAAGTCGGCTTGACCGCGCGCTTCATGGGAGGCGACGGGCTCTTCGACTCGGTGCTGATCAACCTGGCGACGCCGCAGGCGGCGGAAGGCGTCTACCTTACTACGATCGGCTCGGACATCCACCTGATCCCCACCGCCCGGGCGTTTATCGAAGAGTACGAGCGCCGCTTCGGGTCCATCGGTGCCTACTCGGCCTACGCCTACGAGGCGGCCAGCATTGCCGTCTGGGCCATCCGCCAGGCGGGCAAGGCGGACCGCGCGGCGGTCCTGGCCGCGATGAAGACGCTCAAGGACTACCCCGGTCTTTTCGGAGCGCAGAACTTCGATGAGCGGGGTGACTCGCGCATCCGCGACATCGGCATCTTCACCGTCAAGGACGGGAAGTTCAAGTTCGTCAAGACTGCCACGTGGAATTAATTCCGTTAAGCCGGTGTTGCCCGTTGAGGCCGTTGGCCCGTCAACGGACCAACCGGCCTAACGGACCAACCGGCCAACGGCCCTGAATTCCTTCCAGCTCTTCCTCCAGCAGCTCGCCAACGGCCTGACCCTCGGCGCCATCTACGCGCTCATCGCGCTGGGCTACACGATGGTCTACGGCGTGATCCGGCTCATCAACTTCGCCCACGGCGAGGTGTTCATCGCCGGCGCCTACGCCGCGCTGTCGAGCATCCTGCTCACCGGTGGGTCCGGCTGGCCATGGTGGATCGCGCTGGCGGCCGCCACTACCGGGGCGCTGGCCACCTGCGCCGTCCTGGGGCTCGCCATCGACCGCGTGGCCTATCGGCCCATCCGGCGCGCCCCCCGTCTGAACGCCTTTATTACCGCGATCGGCATGTCCTTCTTCCTGCAAAACGCGCTCATGCTGCTCTATGGTGCCACTGATCGCCAGTTCCCGTCGCTCATCCCCCACGCGCGCTGGGAGGTGGGTGGCGTCAGCCTTACGCTGATGCAGCTCGTCATCTGGGCGGCCAGCGGGGCGATGATGGTCGCCCTGCATGCGCTCGTCATGCGCACGAAGCTCGGCACGGCGATGCGGGCGACGGCGCAGGATTTGATTGCCTGTGCGCTCCTCGGCATCCCGGTCAACCGAATCATCGCCGTGACCTTCGCCATTGGCTCCGCCTGCGCGGCACTGGGCGGCGTGCTCTTCGGGCTCAACTACGGGACCATCAACTTCCACGACGGCTATCTCATGGGGATGAAGGCGTTCACCGCGGCGGTGCTGGGCGGTATTGGCAACGTCCAGGGAGCGATGGTCGGGGGGCTGGTGCTGGGCCTCCTCGAGGCGCTCGGAGCGGGCTACCTCTCCGCGCAGTGGAAGAACGTGTTCGCCTTCGTCATCCTGGTGGCGATGCTGCTCTTCAAGCCCACGGGGCTGCTCGGCGAGCGCGTCGCTGAACGCGCGTGATGTGCACGAAACAACCTTGGTCAGTCCGAAGTCCGTAGACCGAAGCTAGTTAGGTTTGGCTACGGACTTCCGACTTCGGACTAATGGACACCGCGGCGTTTAACCGACGCACTATCCGCTGGTCGTTCGGCGCGGCGGCAGCACTCGCTCTGCCGCTTGTCCACCCCAACCCGTATCACCTCGACGTCCTCACCACCGCCCTCCTTTACGCGCTGCTCGCACTCGGCCTGAACCTCATCGTCGGCCTGACCGGCCTCCTGCACCTGGGCTACGCCGCCTTCTTCGCGATCGGCGCCTACACGTACGGCCTGCTCAACCTGCACTGGGGCTGGCCGTTCTGGGCGGGCTGGTTGCCGGCCGCCGCGGCGGCCGGGCTGGGCGGCGTCTGCCTCGGGATCCCAGCCCTGCGCGTGCGCGGCGACTACCTGGCGATTGTGACGCTCGGCTTCGGCGAGATCGTCCGCATCGCCTTCACCAATTTGGACCGCTGGACGGGCGGACCCAACGGCCTGCTCGGCATCGCCCACCCGCGGCTCTGGCTGCCGGGGCGGGGGATCGTGGACTTCGGCGTGTCGTCCGCCCCCTACTATCTGCTCCTCTGCGTGACGACGTCGGTCGTCGCCGGGCTGTGCGTCCGCGTGAGCCGTTCCCGCATCGGGCGCGCGTGGATGGCCATCCGGGAGGACGAGTTGGCCGCGGGGTGTGCCGGCATTCCCGTCCTGCGGCTGAAACTCCTTGCGCAGGGGCTGGGGGGTGCCATCGCGGGGCTGGCTGGTGCTGTCTTCGCGGCCAAGCAGGGAACGATTACCCCAGACAGCTTCGACTTCATTCTCTCCGTCATGGTGCTCGCGATGGTGGTGCTCGGAGGGCTGGGCAGCATCCGGGGTGCCGTGGCGGGCGCACTCCTCCTCGGCTCGCTGCCGGAGATCCTGCGCGGCTTCGAACAGTATCGGATGCTCCTCTTCGGGGTCTCGATGATCGTGATCATGCGGCTGCGCCCCGAGGGGCTCTTCGGCGGCGCGCGTCGCCGGTCCGCGGCCAGGGCCTCGTGATGGCCGTCCTCCTTGACGTCCAGCGCGTCACCCGGCGCTTCGGCGGCGTGGTGGCGCTGGATGAGGTGGCCCTGCAGGTGGAGCGGGGCGAAACCGTCGGCCTTATCGGGCCCAACGGGGCGGGCAAGACGACGCTCTTCAACTGCATCACCGGCCTGCTGCGCCCGACCGCGGGGCGTGTCTGTTTCGGCGCGGAAGCACCCGTGCCGCTGGCGGGCCTGCCGCCGCACGCCATCGTCGAACGGGGGATTGCGCGGACGTTCCAGAACATCCGGCTCTTCGGCGGCATGAGCGTCTTCGACAACGTCGCCATCGGCGCCCACTGCCGCACGCGCAGTGGTGTCTTGGTCTCGTTGCTGCTGAGGGCCTCGTACCGGCGTGAAGAGCGAGCCGTGCACGAGCGGGCGATGGCGCTGCTGGAGCTGGTGGGGCTCGCGGACCTGGCCGACCAGCCGGCGGGCTCACTGCCCTTCGGGCTCCAGCGTCGCCTCGAGATCGCGCGCGCCCTGGCCACTGACCCGACGCTCCTCCTGCTCGACGAGCCGGCGGCCGGGCTCAACCCGGTGGAGAAGCAGCAGCTCCTTGAGCTCGTGGCACGGATCAAGGATCGCGGATTGACCCTCCTCATCATCGAGCATGATATGCGGGTGGTGATGCCCGTCTCGGACCGCGTGGCGGTGCTGGACTACGGCAGGAAGATCGCGGAAGGTTCTCCGCAGCAGGTGCAGCAAGACCCGCGGGTGATTGAGGCGTACCTAGGCGCCTCAGAAGTCAAAAGTCAAAAGTAAAAAGGCAAAACTACAAGGCAAAAGTCAAAAGTGTCTCAGAGACTTCATTCCAATGTTTTTACTTTTGACTTTTTGCTTGTAGTTTTGACTTTTGCCTTCCCATGCTCACACTTGAGAATCTTGAAGTTGGGTACGGCCAGACCACATGCCTGCACGGCGTGTCACTCGAAGTGCGTGAGGGTGAGATCGTGGCCCTGCTGGGCGCCAACGGAGCGGGCAAGACGACGACGCTCATGGCGGTGTCGGGAGTGGTCCCCATCCGACGGGGACGAGTGGTCTTCCAAGGCCGTACGCTCAACGGCTTGTCGCCGGAGGCGATCGTGGGGCGGGGTCTCAGCCACGTGCCGGAGGGCCGCCGGATCCTGCCCAGTCTGACCGTCGAAGAGAATCTCGCGCTAGGCGCCTACCACGTTCGCGATCAGGCCGTGAACCGTCAGACGCTGGAGCGGGTGCAGGCACTCTTCCCGGTGCTCGCCCAGCGCCGACGTCAGCTCGCCGGCACGCTCTCGGGTGGCGAACAGCAGATGCTGGCGATCGGGCGGGGATTGATGGCGCGTCCCAAGCTGCTCATGCTGGATGAGCCCTCGCTGGGCCTCGCCCCGAAGCTCGTGACCGAGGTGTTCCGCGTCATCCGACGGCTGAACGGAGAGGGCATGACGATGCTGCTCGTCGAGCAGAACGCCTACCAGGCGCTTCAGATCGCCCACCGCGCCTACGTCCTGGAGACGGGCCGCATCGTGCTTGCCGATACCGCCGCACACCTCGCCCAAAACCCCCAAGTCAAGGCCGCGTACCTGGGCGGGTGAGAAACCCAGTCCAGATGTCATGCACCAGCGCTTCTGCATGATCTTCAACCTGTTGGAATTGTTCACCGCTTGGTATAATCTTGTACAAGGTTGACTGCTAAAAACCCGCCCACGCTGAAGGACTACCTCACCGTTAAAGATGCCGCGAAACTCCTTGGCGTTACTCCAACCACCCTCTGCCGCTGGGATAACAAGGGCAAGCTCAAGACCCTCCGGCATCCGATCAACCGATATCGTTCGTTCGGCGCACAAGAGGGAGAATAGTGTTTTGCGATGAACGACCAGCCGGATGACGATCTGATCCGCGAACTGTACGCCATGTTCGGTTTGGCGTATTACCAGAGTGAGTGCCTGCACCGCGAGCTTTGCATGATCGTCGCCTGGTCAGAGTTACCGTCTCGCGATCTGATCACGCGCCCACGAGTGGAAGAACAGTTGGCCCGGGCCTTCTCTCTGACGCTTGGCGATGTCACCGCCAAGCTGAAAGGCGTGCTTCCCGTTCAACTGTACGCTGAGCTTCAGACGGCTGTAGAAACGCGGAATTTTCTTGCGCATCACTTTTGGTTCGAGTGTGCACACCTCATGTTCGATGTCAAGAACGTACGCCAACTTATCGCCGAGCTTAACGGTTACGCGGGGTTGTTCGACCGACTCGACGCCCGGTTTTCCGCGTGGTCAGAGCCCAAGCGCCGGGAACTCGGTCTCACTGACGAAGTGATTCAACATAGCCTGAGCCGGATCCTCGCGGGTGAGTCCGATGAACCTCTTGCCGACCGACAAGCCATACGGGAGTTGGACAAGAAGCTGGGCAGGCGACGGCGCTTGATCCGAGTTTGGGAGTGTACCTTGGATGATGGCCGGAAACCCCTCGTCTTTGAACTAGCCGACGGGTCCCTCTGGCAGCTATCTGATGTTGGGCTCAGCTGGACCCAATTCCGAGAAGTAGGCCCCAGCTGGACGGAGCACCCAGCGATCAGGCCGCATCTCCCGGCCGACATGCTACCGCGCCCACAGCTTGCTGCGCCGTGGGATTACGAATTCACGCTCGCCAACGGAGCAGCGCTGTGGGTGAAGCCCGGGCGCCAGGAGCAAACTTTCAGATGGGGTGTGCGGGTGTCCAAGGCAAGTACCGAACAAGGCGCTGCACTGGACGGCGAAACCCGGCGGCGAGACCCGGAACCGGGGTGTCCTAAGAGCGCCTATCAAACAAGCTTCTGGGCGCTCTGTTCAAGGCTCGATGTTCAAGGTTCGAGGGCGACGTCTCCCTTGAACCTTCAACCTTGAACCGTGAACGAACGTCACGTTGATAGGCGCTCTGAATAGTTCCGCCTCGCTGATCTGGACTGGCCTGCCTGCGCCTGCCTGTCGCCGTCCGGCGACGGCAGACAGGCCGCGCACGGTCGCTCAGGATTCGGCGCGGCAGGCAGGTAGTTTTGGAACGCCCCCCGTTTTTCTGACCTCACTCTTTGTTGACAGCATCGGGGGATCGGTGTGATATACTTTACGTACGTTAAGACGTACGTATCATAGATTGTCGTATGACGACCAGAGGAGGCGTTTGATGACTCTGACAGCGACTGAGGCTCGACAACACTTCTATCAGCTTCTCAGGAAGTCGGTGCAGGGGCATGTGCCGGTCAAGATCACCTCGAAGAATGGTGATGCCGTCATCTTGTCGGAAGAAGATTATGAGGGATTGTTGGAGACGCTTGAGTTGTTGTCGGTACCCGGGATGCGCAAGAGCGTTCGTGAGGCGAAAGCAGATATTCGAGCTGGCCGGACAAAGTCGCTTAAAGAGCTATTTGGCTGATGACGGGTCTGGCATACGACATTCGCATCACCCGCAGGGCTGAGAAGGACATTGGCAAGCTGACCCCGAAACTTAAGCGTAAGCTCTATGAGGTCCTGACGGAGGTGATCGCTCAAGAGCCGTTTCAAGGGAAAAAGCTTGTTGGTGATTTGGCGGGTAGCTACTCGCACCGTTTGACGCACAAAGATCGCATTGTCTACAGCATCGATACAAAGAACAAGATTGTCTATATTGAGCGGGCTGCGACCCACTATGGGGAGTAATTCCCACATGAGATCAGAGCACGAAAGGTGCCAGAAAGGTGCCAGCTACCGGGGTGCCTGGCGCCGGGGGGGCAGGCGTTTGGCATGCGCATAGTCTCGCTGTGCGGAATCTCAGGGCGCATCTACGGCCGATGGTTCGAGGCGCGATCGAAGCCTCGTTGCGCCATACCCCGACAGGTGTCAGCAAGAGCCGCATCAAGCGATTGCGAGGGCTTGCGCGGCCGCAGTTTCGCTTGCGGGTGGGAGACATCCGAGTCTTCGACGATGTCAGAGCATCGAGGGTCGATATCTTGGCCGGGGTGCCAAAGTCCGAAGCCGCGGAATGGCTGAGACGGGAGGGGAAGCCGGAATGAAACGCATTGCGCTGTCTGAGGTCAAAGACGATTTGTCCAAGTATCTGCACGTCGCGGAGCGCGAGGAAGTCGTGATCACGCGGCATGGCAAACCGGCTGGAATCCTCATCGGCTTCAGATCAGAGGATGACTGGTTTGAGTACCGCTTGGAGCGCGATCCCCGGTTTCTGCGGCGCGTGGAAGCCGCCCGCAAGAGTCTGAGGGCCGGACGGGGCGTCAAGCTTGAGGACGTCAACTGGTCATAAGAAAAATCGGATCCGACCCCTATCGTTCTGCCTAGCTGATCTGGGCCGGCCCCGGCCTGCTTCGGCTGATGGATCGCTTACCGCAAACGGTGTCTACCCCTGATGGGGTGAGCGTCTCGCTGGATCTTTACCGGAAGAAGGATCACACAGCGGCCGTCGTCATCGTGGGGGTGGAGCATAGTCGCAGGCTGTATGCGATGGCTGGCGAACCGAAGCGGCTGGAGATCATTGAAGGCGGCAGCCATGCGGAAGCGCTGTTCCGGGATGATCCGGATCGGTTTGTCCAAATCGTGAGCGAGTGGCTGTCCCGTACGCTCGCGTCACCCGCCTAACCCCGCCTGCGTCCTGGAGACGCGCATCGTGCTCGCCGACGAGGCCGACCGCCTCGCCCAGAACCCGCAGGTCAAGGCCGCCTACCTCGGGGGCTGAGACTATGATAGATTGTGTGGCATGCGACCTCCCGCGCAAGTCGCAAACGATTCTGAGGCGGCGTCCAGGATGTCCTGGACGCCGTTTGCCGTTCAGATTGCAGTGACGAGGGCCGGATGTTGTTAACGATGGTTCGAGTGGTGCTGGCGCTGGCGCTCTACGTCTTCGCGGCACTCGTGGCGGGACTCGCACTCTTTCCCGCCGCACTGCTCTGCCACATCGTGTGGCAGAGTACCGGTGATCGAGGCCTCTGGCAGCAAATACTCTGGGTCTGCCTTGCGGCGGGGGTAGGGTACTTTGTGTTTGGGTTTAGCCTCATACTTCTCACCGCGTTGCTGCGATGGGTGTTCCGCCTGGATCTGAAGGAGGGGGCATACCCGCTTGCCTCGCTTGGGATGCTCCGGTGGTATATCTCGAATGCTCTGCAGTTCATCGTTTGGAGTACCTTTGGCGATTTCCTGCTGATGACGCCCTTCGCGGCGCTCTTCTACCGCCTGATGGGGGCCAAGCTTGGGCTCAACGTGCAGATCAACTCGAAATTCTGCGCGGATCTCTCCCTCCTGGAGATCGGGGATAATGCCGTCATCGGGGGTCATGCTACCGTGATCGCGCATTCCCTGGAGTCCCGCGGGCTCATTCTCAAGCGGGTGCGCATCGGCCGCAATGCCATCATCGGTCTGAACGCGATTGTTCTGCCCGGAGCGGACATTGGGGATCGCGCTGTCATCGGCGCGGGCGCATGTGTCCCTAAAAACACGAACGTCCCGCCTGGCACGGTCTACCTCGGCCCCGCGCCGACGAAGAGCCTTCCCGCTTGACGGGTGATGCAGGCGATGACGCTGCGCATCATCCGTGCCGAGTACTTCTTGGTCGAGATCCCCTTGCGTGTTCGCGTGGAGCATGCCCTCGCCTCAAGGACGGAGAGCACCTCTGGGTTTGTCGTGTTGACCGATGACGAGGATCACTTGGGACTGGGTGAGTTCGTGTGCCGCGACTACGTTACCGGAGAGAAGCCGGAAGACTGCCTTGAGTATCTGGACCGACTTGTTCACGGGCTGATCAATCGTCCGATTGACGAACCACCGATATTCATTACAGGCCTCTGGGACGCAGGCCACAAGGCCGTCGGCCGGCAAGGAGCTCTGTGCGCTTTTGAGCTGGCCCTACTCGATCTGTGGGGAAAGCAGCGGGGTCGGCCGGTAGCGGAGCTGCTTCGCCCAGGCGTATTGCAGACTGATCGTCTTGCGAGCTATTCCGCGGTGTACCCATTCGTGTCTGGCGCGAAGCTCGCCGCCTTGAACGTGCTCTATCGCACGGTGATCCGCGCTCAACAGATCAAGGTGAAGGGTACAGGACGCGCGGCAGATGACGCAAGCTATGTCAGAAGGATTCGGAAGGCATTTCCGTACCCCCTGGACCTGCGGTTGGATTTGAACGGCAGCCTCTCGCCCGGCCACGCCGAGGGGTATTTCCGCCACCTGTCAGGATCTCCGACAGAAGTTCGTTGGTTCGAGCAGCCTTTCCCGAAAGATGCTTGGGATGCGTCCGAGGCGTTTCAACAGCAATTCGCCGGAGAGCTGATCCTGTGCGCGGACGAGTCGGTCTGCTCCATGGAGGATCTGACGCGGGCTGCGGCGCATGGTGCCTTCCGCGCCGTGAATATCCGGATTGCAAAAAATGGGGGCCTGGTTCGGTCGCTAGCGATGTACGAGCAGGCGCTGGCGAGCGGACTGGAGACGCAACTTGGCTGTCTGGTCGGAGAATCATCTGTGCTGGCGTACGCCGGGCTCCATCTGGCCGCGTTGGCCGATAAGCTCCGTTACCGTGAGGGATGTTTTGGGAACTATCTCATGAAGTGGGATGTCATCCAGCCGTCGCTGACCTTCTCCCGCGGTGGGCAGGTCTCCTTCAGGCATCTGCCGAAAGCCGGGCTGGTGCCAAGCTTCGACATCCGCCGTTTGCGACGGAGGGCGGTTCGGTCCGGAGTGCTCGGTCAGCGGGCATGAGGTCTCCCCTTCGGCTGGGAGCGGCCCGGGCAGTCATCCGGTGCTGGCTCTGGTGGCTCGACGCACTACTCTCCCTGCGGCTGGCGACCTATCGGTGCGATCAGGAAGCGCTGGCCCGGCGATATGGCGTTGAAGGGGTTGAGCCGGAACCCTACGGCGAGTCCACGCGACAGCGAATCCTCGAGTGCACGGCGGTCTGTCGGGGACCGAAGGAGTTTGCGTGGACATCCGGCACAACGCGTGAGCCGAAGCAGATCCTGTATCCGAGACGCCGCTTGCGGCAGCTACAGCAGACCTACGTGGCGCAGGCGATTCTCGCCTACCGTCATGCGGAGCTGGGGCGGCCGGCGTTCTATTTCTTGACCAGCATGGCGCCGGACCGGTCCATCAGCGGGCTGTTGGTCCGCGAACCGCTGCCCTGGTGGCTGGCGCGCTATATCCTGTGCGACTCGATCATCTATGAACCAGCCGTGGCGCAACTCGCCGGCCGCTACCCTCAAGACGCACTGCACCTGACGCTCTTGCTGCTCAGCGCCCCCGTCCTGATCGCGATGGCCAACCCCTCGTCGCTCTACGTCATCCTTCAGCGTGCGGAGCGTGATTGGGACAGAATCCGCACACAGGTGACGCGCATCCTGGCGGAAGATAGCTGGCTGCCTGCCTTCAAGAAGCTGCGTGGGTCGTCGGTCAGTCTCCGCGAGGCCCGCGTGAGACAGCTCTTGGAATCACCCCGCTGTCCCCTGGTGAAGGACCTGCTGCCAGAACTGAAGATGGTGTACTGCTGGCAGGGCGGATACGTACAGCCGTTCCTGGAGAATCTCAAGGCGCAGCTGGCGGATCTGCAGCCGATCTTTCACCCGATGTTCTCCATGTCCACGGAGACGGTGGCGTATCTGATCCACCCTCGCATGTCGGCCACCGCGGGGCTGCCGGTCTACCCCGGCGTATGCTACGAGTTCATCCCAGCGGACCATGAAGCGACCGCGCGCCACCTGCTCAAGCCGTGGCAGCTGCGCGCCGGCCAGCGGTACCTCATGGTCGTCTCCGATGCGTATGGGCTCAGGCGGTACCTGACCAACGACGTCTTCGAGTGTGACGACGTGCGCGGCCAGACGCCGTTGCTGAGGTTCCTAGGACGGGCGGGCCTGAGCTACTCGTTTACGGGAGAGAAAATCACCGACCAACAGCTGGTAGAGGTCTATGAGACGATCCGGCAAACCACCCAACTGCCCGGAGCGGTGTTTGTCTGCTTCCCAAAACTCAACACGGGTGACGTGCCGGGCTATGTCTTCGTTTGCGCTGCCGAAGCCACGCACCCGTCCGCTGCCGCGATCTCGGCCGACCGCTTCGACGAGGAGTTGAAGCAGATCAACGAAGAGTATGCCAGTAAACGGACGTCGGGCCGCTTAGCCAAACCCGAAATGGTCTTCTGTGGCTACGAAGAGCTGGTGGCGAAATTGGTGCGTTCAGATTCCCGTTACCGCGGGACAAGCCCCGCCCAGTTTAAACCCCTGCCGCTGTATCAAACGGCATGGGAGAGCTTGGGTCGCTGAGGGAGAGGAGGGAATGGTCATGGATCAGACGGTGAAGCCCCAAAGTCCCTGGTTGCGCTCGGCCGCGTGGGACAGTTTCTGGATGCTCTCGGGCATCTGGCTGTTGGCGCCGTTGTGGGTATTCCGGAACACTTCGGCGGCGCTCACGTGGATGCTGATCGCGGCCACGCTCATCTTGTGGCTGTCGCATCGGTTTGCCACCACGTACAACGCGTTCTGCACCCCCGCATACCGTGGCCTCGTCCATGAGCAGCGCACCCGGTTCCTTCTGTGGCCCGCAGGCATCATCCTGGCCACGTTCGGGTTTGTCTTCGCCCCGCACTGGCTGGTGCCGCTCGACACGTGGGGAAAGATCCAAGTGTTGGGCACCATCTTCTTCCTCTACAACTCCTACCACTTTGGCGTCCAGCACTACGGAGTACTGAGCATCTACCGGATTCGTGCTGGGCAGGACCATACCCACTGGCTCAAGCGCTATGAGAAGCTGTTCTGCATCGCGGTCGGGACGGTACTGGTCGCCATTGCCCAGATCTGCCATGGCGCCGAGGTGGTGCAAGATTCCATCATGTATCATGTGGTCGCCCGCGAGGCTTTTGCCTCGGCGTTCGGGGTGTCGCGGATCATCGTGCCGCTCTTGATCGGCCTGCTGGCCGCGGTGTTCTACGTCGGCGAGCTGACGAGTGGGCGCGTGTCGGTTCCGAAACTCTTATATGTCGCGGGGCTGACCTTTCAGGGCATTCTCGCCTATTTCCTCGATCCGATCAGTTTTCTCATTTTATGGGGTGCACAGCACTGGCTGGTCTCGATCGCGCTTGGGGCGCATATGGCGCAGAACGACAAAAGCATATCCCTCACGGCCTCCCCTTGGTACGCATTCTGGGGTCGGTTCAACACGGGATTCTGGCCGACGGTATTCGTGCTCGTCTTCGTCTCCGTGGCGCTCACCCCGTTCTTTCAGTTCGCGGTGCATCCCGAAAAGCTCACCGACGCCCCTGGTTTCTTCTCCGTCATAGTACCCGTGCTGGCCAGATCCGTCTTCGCCCACGCGTTCATCGCGCTCAACTTCACCTCGGTCTACGTCCACTTCGTCATGGATCGGGCGATCTTCCGATTCTCTGACCCGGCGGTCCGGAAGGTGTCGGTGCCGCTGCTGCTCGCGCGGGCGGCGTAACGATCGTGATGGCCGGCCATCAGCTTACGAAGCGGGCGGCCGTTCTCTGGGGTCTCCTGCTCTTCTTCGTGCTGCGGGTGCTGGGGCAGTTGCTGGTAGCGCTGGGGCGGGTATCATTTCTGCCGCCGATGGAGGAATGGTTCTCCGGGGTCCTCCCGTACCCCGCGCTCCTCCTCAGCCAGGCGGTGATCATCTTCGTATGCGCCAAGGTGTGCATCGACTTCACCCGCGGCCGGGGCTATTTCGTGGTTCCGCGCCAGCGACTCGGATCTGGTCTGTTGTGGTTCGGCTCAGTCTACCTTGCCGTCATGGTCATCCGGTATGTCCTCCGGATGAGCCTGTATCCGCAGGAGCGCTGGACAGGCGGCTCAATCCCCATTTTCTTCCATTGGGTGCTGGCCGGTTTTCTGCTCACGGTGGGGCAATATCACTGGGCGCGGACGCGTGAGGTGGCCAGGCAGCGACGAATTCACTCGGGTGTGCGGCGCCGGCTTCGGCGAGTCGGCCGGTGGGCCGTGGCAGCCAGCCTCGGGGCATGCCTCCTCGGGTGGGTGGCGAATCAACTCGCCCCTTCTGCGCTGGCCCGTCATCTGGGATTCCGGCCGACGGAATACGCCGTCCGTGTTGAGCGGGGGGTGCGGATGATGACGTCAGACGGCGTGGCGCTGGTTTCAAATATCTACCATCCCCAGCGATTGGCCCGGGCCCCCACGATACTCGTACGTATCCCGTTGCTGCGTGATTGGTTGATGCGCCTGTCGGCCGATGTCGTCGCGCGACTTTGGGCGGAGCGCGGTTATACCGTGGTCATCCAGGCCACGCGCGGACGCCATCCCTCGGGCGGCGCCTACGCGCCCTTTCGGTACGAGCGGGAAGACGGGGTAGAGACGCTCCAGTGGCTGTCGCGCCAGCCGTGGTGGAACGGACGCCTGGGGATGTGGGGCGGGTCCTACTTTGGATACACGCAGTGGGTGCTGGCCGACCAGGTAGATCCAGGGCCGTCTGCGCTTATGGTGCAGATCTGCAGCACCGACTGGTACCGGATGTTCTATCCAGGGGGCGCCTTCTCGTTCGAGAGTGCGCTGTTCTGGGCGATCTGGACTGGACCAGCCTGAACAACCTACCCCCGGGCAGCTGGAGCCAGGCTACAACGGATGGCCTGTGATCCAGGCGGATGAACGTGTGAACCGCGACATCAATTTCTTCAACGACTGGGCGACTCACCGACAGCGTGATGAGTACTGGCTCGGCGTCGATGGCACCCAACGACCTGAAACGCTTACGGCTCCTGTACTGCTGATGGCGGGCTGGTACGATCCGTTTCTCCCGAGCGAACTGGACGATTTTGTTCGGATTCGGCGTGGCGCGAAGCCACAGATCGCCAACGCCAGCCAGCTGATCATTGGGCCGTGGTCGCATGCGCGCCCGGTGGCTCTGCCGGGTGGCCCGCAGCTGCGCAATTACCGGCTTGAGAGCATCGAGCCATCGTTGGCCTGGTTCGACCGTCACCTCCGCGGCGCAATGCCAAGTCCAGAGCCGGATGCCCCAATCAAGCTGTACGTCATGGGCGCCAACGTGTGGCGTCAGGAGCAGGAATGGCCCCTGGCACGCACGCGCTACACGCCCTATTACCTCCACAGCGACGGTTCAGCAAATACCCTCCTAGGGGATGGGAGTTTATCGCTGAGAGCTCCCACTGCCGCCCAGCCACCGGACACCTATACGTATGATCCTCAGCGACCGGTCCCCACGGCCGGCGGAGCGATGTTTGGCTCGCAGGGAGGCATTGCGCGACAGGAGACAATTGAGCAGCGGCCCGATGTCCTCGTCTACACGACCGCCCCATTGGAGGAGGATTTGGAGGTCACCGGCCCCGTTGCCCTTATCCTTTTTGTCTCAACGACTGCACCGGAAACGGACTTCACCGGGAAGCTCGTCGACGTCCATCCCGACGGCTCGGCCTACAATGTCTCAGACGGGATCCTGCGGCGCTCCTACCGTGGCGCCCGCTTTCCCGAGGAAGTCCGCATTGAGTTATGGCCGACGAGCATGGTGTTCCTCAAGGGCCATCGCATCCGGCTTGAAGTCTCGAGCAGCAATTACCCGCGGTTCGACCGGCATCCCAACACCGGAGGAACAATCGCGACAGAGCAGCATCCCGTCGTGGCGATCCAGAGCGTTCACCATGGCGTTGAAACTCCTTCGCACCTCCTGCTTCCCGTCATCCCAATTGAGGAGCCGACGCACTAGTGCTTCGACTAGATTGAAATGATCGGTCGATCATTTCAATCCGCTCAGCACTAGTGGTGAGCAACCCATCAAAACAAAGTTGTCGAACCACTAGTGCCGCGCACATCCCTAACTGGATCTTGGTGGGATTGACGTGGTGTGCTGGGGTGGTCTTCACCTGGATCTACGAGCGGTATCCCAATGTGTTGGCCATCGGGGTGGCCCATGGTCTCCTTGGGGCAGTGGTGTACTACTTGGTGCTCGGCATAGTTCCTGTCGCAGAATGGAACGTTCAACTCACCAAATTTTAACTTCTGATGGCGTTCGGATCTCCTGTGATCTGTACCAGGTGCCCGGACGGGACGCAGTGCTGATCATTTGCCCTGGTTTCTTTCAAAGCAAGGACACGCCGACATTCCAAAAGATGAGCGAAGCCATGGCAAGTAGATACTATGTGCTGGCGATGGATTTTCGGGGGCATGGGCGCTCTAGTGGGCTCTACACTTTTTCGGCCAAGGAAGGTGCTGATCTTGAAGCCGTCTTGGATTGGGCACGCGTGCGTTATTCGCGTATTGGGATCCTCGCCTTCTCATTAGGAGCAGCGATTGCGATGAATGCGCTGAGTCACCACCGAGACGGCGTGCGGAGCCTCGTCGTCGTCAGCGCCCCATGCGCATTTGAGGAGATCGAGTTCAAGTGGTGGACTCCTGAAGCGCTGCGTACGGGGGTGGACGGCTTGGAGCCCGGGGCAGGGTGCCGGCCGGGCAGTGTGTGGCTGAAGAAGGAACGGCCGCTCGATCACATCGCGCGACTGTCCCCGATGCCAGTGCTGTTTGTGCACGGCACCCGGGACGCGATCGTCGGGGTTGAGCACAGCCGCCGGCTGTACGCCGCCGCGTCGGAGCCGAAGCGGCTGGAGATCATCGAAGGCGGCAGCCACGCCGAGGCGCTCTTCCGGGACGACCCAAAGCGCTTTCTGCGAGTGGTCAGCGCATGGTTGTCCGCCACGCTTCCACCAGCGTGATCCGGCGGACCGATGTCTTCGAGACCGCCGCCCGCCTCACCCGAAACCCCCAGGTCAAGGCCGTCTACCTCGGCGCAGTTAGAGAAGGACGCGGGAGAATTCGCTAGAGCGTTGGCGTGGATGGGGGGTAGGGTCAAGACGACTCATGAACGTGAGAAAGCTCAAGTAGGTGACCAGATCCACCCGCTGCGCAAGACGGGCCGACGCTTCCTCCAGATGTCGAAAATCTTCCCGTCGCGCTGCGGAAGCCGCGTCTTCCTTCATTTCCCGTTGTTCAATGTCACTCAGTAGCACCATATCGGGCGCGCAATTGTCGAGCGTCTTCTCCTAAGTCAAACACATCATAGTACTGTTGGATTCGTTTCCAGTCTATCACGCCGCGATACCGCTTCACAAGAGCCTCGATATCAAGGGTCTCTTGAGCTCGTCGAGCGGGTTGATTGGCGATGGCTTGGACCTTCAATCCAATGATGTCTTCAGGCTGTAACACCCGAATGGTTATGTTCAGATCTTGGAATGGATACGACGTGGCCCGCTCGAGCATGCTGAGAGAGTAGGTTCGGAATGCATGGAGAATATCAATGGCCCCCCCCGGCTTGGTGGGATGAACATATTGCGAAACATTTTCTGTGAAGGCCAGCCGCTCATAGCCGAGGTTGCTGAGGAGCCCATGTAGCATCACCAGATCGTCCCGATGGACCAAGAAGTCAAGGTCCATCGTTGATCGAGGAGCTCCAAGGAGTCCCATCGCGAACCCCCCGATGACACCATAGCGAATTCCCTCGTCGTTCAGTCGTTGAATGAGTGCCGGGATGACATGCTCGAAGTCCATGGAATCACTATACGCCGCTTACGTAGATTGCTGCAAGTGTTGGAGATGGCTGAGGGGCCATGTGGTGACGGCGCTCGAAACACCGGGATCGGACGGTGGGGCGCCGTACCGCTTGCGCTCGATTGTGCTGAACAGGCTGTAGGCGCAGGGCACGACGAACAGCGTCAGGATGGTCGAGAACGTGACGCCGCCGATGACGGCGATGGCCATCGGGATGCGCGTTTCGGCGCCCGGGCCGATGGCCAGCGCCGGCGGTACCGCCGCGGCGATGGTGGAAATCGACGTCATCAGGATGGGCCGCAGCCGCGTTGGACACGCTTCCATCAGCGCTCGATGGACATCGGCGCCCTGCTCGCGCCACTGATTCGTGAAGTCCACGAGGAGGATGGAGTTCTTCTTGACGATGCCCATGAGCAGGATGATGCCGATGAAGCTGTAGATGTTCATCGACTGCCGCCCGAGCCACAGGCCGAGGAAGGCACCCGAGAGGCTGAAGGGGAGCGCCAGGAGGATGGCGGCGGGGTGGAGGTAGCTGTTGTACTGGGAGGCGAGGATCATGTAGGACACCAGGATGCCCAGCACCAGCGCGAAGAGGAGGCTCTGAAACGACTCTTTGAATGTTTCGGTGCTGCCGCCGAAGACCACGCGGTACCCGTCCGGCACGACCTCCTTGACGAGCCGCTGGACCTCCTCGATGGCCGCCGCCTGGGATTGGCCGGGTGCCACGTTGGCGAAGAGGCCGATCGCGCGCTCCCGGTTCTTGCGGGTGATCGTCAGCAGTGCGGGCTTCTCGGTGATCGTCACCACATCCTTCAACTGGACTAGCTCCCCGTGGTTGTTCCAGACCCAGAGCTGGTCGATGTCCCCCGCCTGTGTGCGCTGGCTGGGGATGAGGCGCACCCGGACGTCGTAGCGCCGCCCGCCCCGCGTGTACTTGGCGACACGCTGGCCGCCGATGAGTGCCGTGATCGTCCGCCCGATGGTCTCAATACTCACGCCCCGCTCAGCGGCTTTCTGCCGGTCAGGCCGCACCCGCACCTCCGGGACACCGGTTAGGTAGTCGGTATCCACGTCCACCATGAGGTCGCTCTGCGCCATCCGTCGCTTCAGGGTCTCGGAGATCTTGGCCAGCTGGTCCCAGTCCGGGCCGCGCACGGACAGCTCGATCGGAAAGCCTCGCTGGGCTGAGAAGCCGGAGAGCGAGAGGTCCTGCACGTAGGCCTTCAGGTCCGGGATCGCGTTGAGCTCCTTCCGGAAGAGCGACATCAGCTGCTGCTGCGTCAGGGGTGTCCGGTTCGGCGGGACCACGGGCCGCTTGCGCGGCTGATGAAACGTGATGAAGAGCACCCCGGTGTTGACCTCGCCGCCGCCGAAGCCGCCAATGGCCCCGAAGTACCGCTGCACCTCCGGCCGGCTCATCGCGAAGGCTTCGGCCTGCTTGAACTTCTCATCGGTGAACTCAATCGATGAGCCGGCCGGCGTCTGCAGCCGCACGAGGAACATGCTTTGGTCCTGCGGCGGCACGAACTCTTTGCGCAGAAGCGGAATCACGGCGAGCGAGGCGGCAAAGATGATCAACGACCCGATGACGACGAGCCACCGGCGGCCGAGCGACCAGCCCAGCAGCGCGTGGTACCGGTCGGCCATCCACTGGAAGCCCGCCTCCACCGCTTTGCCGAGTCGGCTGCGCCGCTCGCCGACGGTGAGAAATTGGGAGCACCGCATCGGGGCGAGGGTGAGCGCCTCCAGCAGCGAGAGGGCGACGGCGACGGAGATGGTCACGCCGAACTCGAAGAAGAACTTGCCGACGATGCCCTTCATGAACGCGACGGGGAGGAAAATGGCGATGATCGCCAGCGTCGCGGCCAGCGCCGCGAAGGTGATCTGCCGCGCCCCCACCTGGGCCGCCTCGACCTGATTCAGCCCCTGCTCGCGGAAGCGCACGATGTTCTCCAGCACCATGATGGCATCGTCCACGACGATGCCGATGGCCAGCGAGAGGCCGAGCAGGGTAAAGGTGTTGAGCGTGAAGCCGAAGAAGTAGAGGCAGATGAACGAGCCCACGATGGAGGTCGGGATCGCCATCAGAATGTTGAGCGTGGCGCTCCAGGAGCCGAGGAAGAGCCAGCACACGAGCGAGGTCAGGAGGGCCGAGAGGAGGAGCGTGAACGTCAGCTCCTTGATGGAGTCCTCCACGAACCGCGTTCGGTCGAAGTTGACACCGATCTCGATGCCGGGCGGCAGCTGCTTCTTGACCTCCTCCATCCGCGCCAGGATTCCATGGGCCACGGCCACCTCATTGGCCCCCCGCTGCTTCTTGATGCCCAGTCCGACCGCCGTCTGCCCGTTGATCCGGGAGACCCGTCGGACATCGGCCAAGCCGTCCTCGATGGCGGCGACATCCTTGAGGTAGATCGGCTTGTAGATCGGTGAGCCGGCGCGCGTCGTGATGATGATGGTGCCGAACTCTTCCACCGTCGAGGCCTCGCCCATGGCGCGGACATGAAACTCCTGCGCGCCCGTTTCGATCAGACCGGCCGGGACTTCGACGTGCTCGCGCTGGATCGCCCGGATGACGTCGTCGACGGTCAGCTGCTGCTGTTGCAGCTTCTTCTCGTCCAACCAGACCCGCAAGTTGCGCTCCAAGAATCCGCCGAGGATGATCTCGCCGACACCGCTCACGGTCTGGAACTGGTCCTTGACGTGGTCCTGGACGAACTCCATGAGGTCTCGCTTGGACACGTTCCCGGAGACGCCGAGCCACATGATGGGCTGGTCCTGGGGGTTCACCTTGAGGACGACGGGTGGGTCCAGCTCTTTCGGCAGGCGCAGCTGAGCCTGCGCGATTTTCGTCTGCACCTCCTGCACCGCCACGTCGATGTCCCGGTCGAGGTTGAACTCGACGCTGACGGTGGCCTGGCCCTGGCGAACCGAGGAGGAGATCTCCCGGACGCCCTGGATGCTGGTGATGGCGTCCTCCACGATGTCCACGACGTCCGTTTCCATGACCTCGGGGGCGGCTCCTTCGAGCGTGAGGTTCACGGAGACGACAGGGAAGTCTACGTCCGGCATCTGGCTCACGCCCATCCGGTGGAAGCTGATGCCGCCGAAGATGATGAGGCCGGCCATCAGCATCCAGGCGAAGACGGGGTTTTTGATCGAGAGGTCTGAGAGCGTCATGGCAGCGTCACGTTTCCGGTGGCGGCCCGCAGCTGCTCGTAGAGCCGCTTGACCTCGTAGAGGGACTCGATGACGTCCCGCCGCGAGTCCTGGAGCGTCTCCAGCGCCTGCAGGACGTCGAGGTTGTTGACCAGGCTGCGGCGGTAGTCCTCGCTCTGGAGCCGGTAGTTCTCCTCCGCCGCCTCCAGGGCCCGCTGGAGCGTCATGCGGCGCGTCAACTCCGCCTGCAGCTTCGCGTACGTGTCGCGGATGTCCAGCACTGCTTCGCGCTGGGCGCGTTCGAAGATCAGCTTGCTCTCGCGCTCATGCGCCTGCGCCTCTCTGACGGCGCCGAGGTGTTTGCCGCCTTCAAACAGGGGCACGTCGACCGTCAGCGTCGCATCCCAGGTGACATTCTGTGCTGCCCCGGCCCGGTCCACGTAGTAGTTGCCTTCGGCGTCCACGGTGGGCCAAAAGCCAGCCTGCGCGACGCGGACCTCCTGCTGGGCGACGCGCCAGGTCTCCTCCGCGGCGCGCACGTCCGGGCGGTTGGACCCCGTGGAGAGATAGTCCTCCTCCGGCGCAAGGGCGAGCACCATCTGGTCCGGATCGGCGAGCGGGCCGATCTGCGGCAGGCCCGTCAGGAACTCGAGGAGATGGGCTGCCGTCGTTTCCTGGCCGCGCACCAGCTCCATGTCCGCCTCCACGCGCCGGAGCTGCACCTCGGCGCTGGCGACCTCGCTCGTGCGCGAGCGCCCCAGCCGCTCGCGCTCCTTGAGCTCCTCAAGGCGCGCCTGCAGCGCCTGGCGGGTCGCGTCGAGCGCGGCCAGGTCCTGCCGCTGTTCGATCAAGAGGTAGAAGGCGTCGGCGACGTCCACCAACAGCGTGTGCTGGGCCCGCGTCTTGAGGTACTGCCGCTCGCGCCGCTCGGCGCGCGAGCCGGCCATCGCCGCAAACTCCTTGAAGCCGGCGAACAGCGGTTGGGTGAAGGTGAAGCGCCGCTCCGGGACGTGGCGCAGCGTGAAGGCGGAGCCACCGCTGCCGTCCTGCCACTTGTCGGAGGAGACGAACGACACGCGCGGCAAGGTACTGCTCAGCGCCTGGAGGAACCGTCCTTCGGTTGCCCTCAGGAGCTCCCGCTGGATGGCGAGCGTCTCGCTCCGCTTCAGGGCGAACGCAACGCATTCCATCAGCGTGAGCGGCAGGTCCGTGGATGGGGGCGCGGCCGAAACCTCGGACGGTGGCTCGGAGAAGGGGACTGGTAGAGCGAGCGGTTCTTGGGCGCCGGCCGCTGGCGCGAGGAGCGTCAGGCTCAGGAGGCAGGCCAGCGCGGGGGGAGTCGTGCGGCGCATCTGCCGCTCAGGCGCCGTCGGCCTGCAGCCGTTCGCGGATCTTCGTGATGACGTCATGGAACGCCTCGAGTTCACTCGGCTCCAGGGAAAGAAGCGCCTCTTCCCACCGCTGGCGGATGACCGTTTCGAAGTCGCGGAAGAAGCGCTCGGCCTTCGGAGCCAACGCGACGATGATCCGCCGCCGATCATCCGGCTGGGAATGGCGCCGGACGTAGCCGGCGCGGACCAGGCGGTCGATGATGCCGCTGACCGTCGGCATGCTGACGTGCAGCGTGCGGGCGAGCGCGCCCATCGTGCACCGCGTGCAGGCGCGGATGGCGTTGAGCACCAGGAACTGCGTCTGGGTGACGCCGCGCTTGACGAAAAACTCCAGCTGGGTCCCCCGCATGATGTACGGGATGAGCCGGGCCACCGCCAGGCTGACGTCTTTCCGGGTGAGGTCCGAGACGGGCATCTTATTATTCATAGTAGCTAAATATTAGTATAAACGAACTAATTTGTCAAGCGTCTACGCCATCCGGGTTGCGCGTCCTTGCGGCCTGACATACAATACGCCCATGCCGTCCTCTTCTACGGCGTTGCTGGCGGCGCTGGAACGGGAGGTCCGCCGGTGCCGCCCGCTTGCGCTGGGCTACTTCCGCTCCTCCTCGCTGCGCGTCTCGCGCAAGGCCGACCGCTCGCCGGTGACCGACGCCGACCGCGCCATCGAAGAGCGGCTCCGCGCCGTGCTCGCGCGCCTTGCCCCCGGCGAGACGATCCTGGGGGAGGAGTTTGGCCGGACGGGGCGCGACACCGCCAACTACTGGACGGTCGACCCGATCGACGGCACACGGGCCTTCTCGCGCGGTTTGCCCTCGTGGGGCATCATGGTCGGGCGCGTCGAGCGCGGGCGTGCGACCCTGGGCCTGTGCGACTTCCCGGCGCTCGGGGTGACGATGGCCGCCGCGTCCGGCGCGCCGGCCTATGAACGCGGCCGCGGCGGCACGTGTGGCTTCCGTCCGCCGCGTCCGGTCCGCTCACTGGAGGACGCGGTGATCTTCCACGGCGGCGCGCGCTGGTGGGTGGGGACGCGCTGGGCGCGCGGGTTCAGGCGCCTCGTCCACGGCTGTTTCCTCGAGCGCGCCTACGGCGACTGCTACGGCTACCTCTGGGCGCTGCGCGGCAGTGCGGACGCCGTGCTCGACTACGGTGTTGCGCCCTGGGACATGGCGCCGCTGGCCGCCCTGGCCGCGTGGAGCGGCCGCCTGCTCGCCGACTGTGCTGGGCGTCCAAGCTTCTCCGGACCGGACACCGTCATGGCGCACCCCGCGTTCGTGCGCCACATCTGCCGCCTCCTGAATTCAGGCGGTGGCGAAGTGGCCAAGTGGCCAAGTGGCCGGAATGCCTAAGGCCGTTAGCCACTTTGCCACTCAGCCACTTGGCCACTAACGATGGCATCTGAGTTTACCTTTCCTGACGGCTTCCTCTGGGGCGCGGCCACGTCCGCCCATCAGGTGGAAGGGAACAACGTCCACAGCGACTGGTGGGCATGGGAGCAGGCGGGGCGCGTCAAGGACCGCTCGGGCCTGGCCTGCGACCACTACCGCCGCTTCGAGCAGGACTTCGACCTCGCCGCGTCGCTCGGACACAGCGCTCACCGGTTCTCCGTCGAATGGGCCCGCCTTGAACCGGCCGAGGGCCGGTGGGACGACGAGGCGCTGGCCCACTACGCGGCGGTCGTGCGCGCCCTGCGCAAGCGCCGCCTCGAGCCGATCGTCACCCTCCACCATTTTACCAACCCCCAGTGGTTTCTCGCCAAGGGCGGCTGGACCGTGCCCGGTTCAGTGGAGGCCTTCGCGCGCTACGTCCGACGGGTGGCGGAGGTACTCGGCGATCAGGTCAAGTACTGGGTGACCATCAACGAGCCGATGATCTATGTCCGGATGCACTACATCCAAGGGCTCGGCCCGCCGGGCACGCGCGATCTGACACAGGCGATCCGCGTCATCGAGCACCTCATCCGCGGCCATGCCGCGGCCTACCGCGTCCTGCATGCCGCGCGCCGGATGGATGGGCCGCGGCCGGAGGTCAGCATTGCGCACCACCTGCCGGTCTTCTGGCCGTGCCGCCGCTGGTCTCCGTTCGATCAATGGATCACCCGCCGCACCGACCAGATCTTCAGCCTGGCGTTTCTCGAGGCGCTGACGGAAGGCCGATGGGAGGTGCCGGGGGTGGCCGTCTGGAAGATCCCGGAGGCGCGCCGCACGCTCGACTACCTCGGCGTGAACTACTACGGCCGCCAGTTCATCCGGTGGGCCCCGGTTCCTGGAGCGTGGCCCGGGGTCAATTGCGACCTCAGCCACCACCCGCGGGAGGTGCCCGAGCGGACCGCGCTGGGATGGGACGTGCACCCCGAGTCGTTCTTCGAGGCGCTTTGCCGGCTCGGACGGACGGGGCAGCCGATCCTCGTGACTGAAAACGGGACCTGCATGACGGACGACGCGCGTCGGTGGAGTTACCTGCGCCGCCACATCGCGGCCATGGGACGCGCGGTACGGGTGGGTGTCAACGTCATCGGCTACTGCTGCTGGTCGCTCCTCGACAACTTCGAGTGGGCCGACGGGTTCGGGCCCCGCTTCGGCATCGTGGAGATGGAGTACGAGACGCAGGAGCGACGTCCGCGCGAGAGCGCGCGCCGGTACGCGGAGATTTGCCGCACCAACCGCATCTCATGCGACAGCAGGACCCTTCGTCCCGACGCATGAAGGCTCTCGTGTTGGGGGCGACCGGGCACATCGGGGCGCACGTCGTTCGGGCTCTGCTGGCGGATGGCCACCAGGTCCGCGCCGCCTACCGTCATGACTGTTACCTGCACGTGCTCGAGGGCCTCCCCGTAGAGCGCGTCCGGGTCGATCTCGAGTCGCTCGAGGGACTGCCTGAAGCGCTGCGGAGCTGTCTCTGGGTCTTCCACGCCGCGGGCGCGTACCCCGGTCCCCGCGAGCGGCACGACGAAGCGGTCGCGCGTGCGGTCCACACCACGCGGCGCGTCCTCGACGCGTTCCGGCAGGCGGCACCCGAACGCGTCGTCTTCACCAGCAGCGCCTCGACCATCCGGCGCGTCCCCGGACGGCTGGCCACGGAGCAGGATGCCGAGCCGTGGTCCCCCCACCTGTCGTCGGCCCATGGGACCGATATGCCGCCTTCGGCGAAACGACAGGTGGGGGGACGGCCGCTCTACGCGACGGTGAAGATCGCCATGGAGCGCGAGGTTCTCCGTGTCGCCGGGGAGGGGATACCGGTGGTCATCGTCAATCCCAGCGTGTGCATCGGCGAGTACGACGCGCACCGCTTCTCGGGACGCGCCGTGCTGTTCTTGGCCAAGGCCCGCCTGCCGTTCTACATCGAGTACATGCTGAATGCCGTGTACACCGGCGACGTCGGCGTCGGGCACGTCCGCGCCGCCGAACGGGGCCGGCTCGGCGAGCGCTATCTCCTCGCGGGACACAACGTCGCGCTCAAGGATTTCGCATCGATGGTCGCACACGCGATCGGCGCGCCCCCACCTCGCTGGCGCGTGCCCTACGGGCTCGCCCTGGCCGTTTCCGCCGCGTCGGAGCTGATCGCGCGCGTGGCCGGCACGGAACCGATGCTTCCGCGGAGTGCTGTCCAAGCGTCGCGCCAGGGTCTCGGACTCGATGCCACCAAGGCGAAGACGGAGCTCGGCCTGCCTCAGACGCCGCTCGAAGAGGCGATTGCGCGTTCCATCGCCTGGTTCAAGGCTCACGGCTACCTCGAATCAGGGCGCGGCTTGCTCGATCCGCGGTGAAGGGACTATACTAACGTCAGGTTCACACGATGGATCTTGCAAAGATCGTTGAGCAGCATGGCCTGTTCCTCGCCTTCCCGCTGGTGTTCATCGGCGGTCTGCTGCTGAACCTCACGCCCTGCGTGTTTCCCATGATTCCCGTCACGCTCTCCTTTTTCAGCAGCCAGGCCGTCGAGTCGGGACGCCGCGGACGCACGACCTGGCTGGCGTGCAGCTACGTGCTGGGGCTGGCACTGACCTACGCGGTGCTCGGTTTTGTTGCGGCGCGAACCGGCGCCCTCTTCGGTGCGTGGCTCCAGCAGCCCATCGTCCTCTTCGTCCTCGCCGCGGCCGTGGTCGGTTTGGCCCTGAGCATGTTCGGCCTCTACGAGCTGCAGATTCCGCAGGCGATCGTCGGCCGCCTGGGTACCGCGTCTGCCGGGGCATGGGGGGCCTGCACGATGGGTGCGTTGGTCGGCGTGGTCGCAGCCCCGTGCGTCGGCCCGTTTCTCGCTGGTCTGCTCCTCGTGGTGAGTCGGCTGCAGAACCCAGCCGCAGGCTTTCTGCTCTTCTTGTGTCTGGGATTCGGGATGGGTGCCCCCTATGTGGCGCTCAGCCTGGCGACCGACCGGATTCGCCGGCTACCCAAAGCCGGCCCGTGGCTCTCGTGGGTCAAGCAGGGGCTGGGCATGGTCCTGCTCGGGGTAGCGCTCTTCCTCCTCTCTCCGGTGCTGCCGCCGCCCATCGCCGGCGTGCTCGCAGCCGCCCTGTTGATGGGGGCGGGCATCTTCCTCGGGTGGCTGGCTCCATCGGCCGGACAGGCGAGCGGGTTTGTGACGTTCCGCCGGGCGGCTGGCGTGATCTTGCTCCTCTCGGCGATACTCTTCGTGGCGCCGCGTCGGTCTGCGGGTCCGGCCGTCGCGTGGGTGCCGTACAGCGAGGCGTCGCTTGAGCGCGCACAGCGCGAGCAGCGGCCGATCCTCATCGACGTGTACGCGGACTGGTGTTTGCCCTGCGTGGAGATGGACCACGTGACGTTCCGAAACCCAGAGGTCGTGCGCGCGCTCGCCCAGGTGGCGACGCTACGGGTAGACGCGACGCGGGGCGTGTCGGAGGATGGGGAGCGGCTCTTGGAACGGTACCAGGTCTTCGGGGCGCCGACCGTGCTGTTCTTCGACCGCACCGGACGGGAGCGGACCGCGCTGCGCCTCTTGGGGTTTGTGGCGCCGGCCGAGTTCCTGGAACGGCTGCGGCACATCCAGTAGAGTGGCGCTGGCTCACCACGATCCTGAGCAAGGCCGAAGGCCGCGTCGAAGGATCGAAGGACGACGGTCGTGGAACCCCGGGCCCTTCGACTGCACTCAGGGCCCGTCCCGAGCAACGTCGAGGGACAGGCTTGCCCGGTGGGCTCCACTTTGTTAGACTAATGCCGTTCCAACTATTTCCACTAACCGATGACAACGGTACCACCCAACGTGAAATGTGCCGTCCTCATCATGGTCGCGTTCGGCCGTCATAGTTGGAACGGCACTAAGCGAGTTGGAACCAACGGGATGACATGGACGAATTGTGGGAACGGTGGAGGTGGATGATGTGGGCCAGTCGTGTGGTGATGCTCGCCACCGCAGCGTCGCTGCTTGGCGGATGTGCCAGTCTCCGGACCCGCCAGGAGCTGTCGCGGCTGCAGTCGCAACTCGGTCTCTTGGATGAACGGGTCACCCAGCTTGAGCGCACGACTGTGGCTGGTGCCGGGCTCTCCAGCGAGCCGCTCGCCGGTCCCGCTCCCGGTGCCGGCATGGCACTCGGCGAGACCAAGTCGCGCGCCTCGAGCGGCAAACGGCCGGGCGGTGGGGCCGTGTCAGCTTCCCTGAAGCCGAGCACGCGCGAGATCCAGCAGGCGCTGAAGAACGCCGGCTTCTACCAGGGCAACGTCGATGGCCATACCGGCCCGATGACCCGGGAGGCCGTCAAGGAGTTCCAGCGCGTCCACGGCCTGACTGATGACGGGGCCGTCGGCAGGCAGACATGGGTGAAGCTCAAGGCCTACTCCACCCTCTCCTCCGACGGCGGGGAAGCGACCGCCGCGGAGGCGCTCAAGTAACCTCCAGCACGAGTGCGGCACGCCCGGCGTCCGCCGGGCCTGCGACCGAGGCGGGCACCCCATCGAAGGCGGGGTCGCCGAGGAAGTCCCGGAGCCGCAGGCGGAGGGGCGATCGAAGTGCGCGATCCCGCATTCTGCTCCGCGAGGCGGCTTCCGGAACTTCCTCCGCTGCTCCAGGCTGGCGTGCGGCCTGCTCATGCCGTTCCAACTTCGTGAGTCTCGCGTTGGGTTTAAGAAGATCCCTCTCGGTCGTTGCTCCACCGCACGGTTGGTTTCGACGCGAATAGTTGGAACGGCACTCGTTTTGGCGTCCGGCTGCTCCAGCCGGCGCGTGACCGTGCCGCTTATGCCACCCCTGATTCCACGGGCGATGTCCGCCGTCGTGTGGGAGGAGCTCTTCGAAGCGCTCAACCCCAACCGATGGCAGATGGTGGAAGTGCGCCGCCGCACCGATTACTCGGCAGCACAGCTCGACGGCCGCTCGTGTCTGCGGGCGTACAGCCGCAACGGCGCGTCGATTTTGCTCACCCGGCTGTCCGTCAATCCTGCAACATGTGCGTGGTTCTCCTGGGGCTGGCGCGTCGACCAGTTCGTGGAGGGTGAAGCGCTTGAGCGCAAGCATGGCTCGGACGCCTCGGCGCGGGTGTACGTCTACTTTGACGTGGGCGGACTGCCGTGGCAGAAGCGCAACATCGACTATATCTGGTCGGCGTCTCTGCCGGCCGGCACCGTCTTGGAGAGTGCCTTTTCGTCGGAGTCGAAAATCATCGTCGTCGAGAGCGGTACCTCCGCGGCAGGCCAGTGGCGGACCGTCGAGCGCAACCTCAAGGCGGACTATGAGCGGTGCTTCGGCAAGGGGCCGCTGCCCCGTGTCATCGCCATCGGCCGCATGACGGACACGGACAACACCGATGGGGAGGCGCTCGCCTACTTCGACGATTTGCGCGTGAGCCGCCTGCCGCTCCACGCCGCCGCGGCCGGGGAACGCCGCTGATGATGCCCGCGGAGGCCGCCCCAGCCGGACAGACTGAGTTGCTCGGCCCGCACGCCGCGCACGTCCGCGCCGCCGTCGACCGGCTCACTACCGAGCGGTTCCTCGAGCGATGCTGGCGCAAGGACGCCGGCCTCTGGACGCAGGATCCGGCTGAACAGGACGAGATCCGGCAGCGGCTCGGGTGGCTGACCATCGCTGAGGTCATGCGCGCCCGTGTGGGAGAATTGCGCCGATTTGCTGAAGAGATTCGGGCCGAAGGGTTCACGCATGCGCTACTCTTGGGCATGGGCGGCAGCAGCCTCTTCCCGGAAGTCTGCCGCCTCACCTTCGGCACGGCGCCCTCCGGCGTGGACGTCGGCATCCTCGACAGCACCGACCCGGCCGCGGTCCGCGCGCTTGCGCGCCGCGCGCCCCTGGAACGAACCCTCGCCGTCATCTCCAGCAAATCCGGCACGACCGCCGAAGTCTCCGCGCTCACGAAATACTTTTATGAGCGTTTCGAGGCGGTCGCCGGCGGCCACCCGGGCGATCACTGCGTTGCGGTGACGGATATGGGCACGCCGCTCGAAGCGCTGGCCCGCGAGCTGCGTTTCCGGCGCGTCTTCATCTTGGGGCCGGACTCCGGACAGGATATCGGCGGGCGCTTTTCCGCCCTGAGCTATTTCGGGCTCGTCCCCGCGGCACTCCTGGGTGTGACGCTGGAGACGCTCCTCGATCGTGGACGGGAGATGCTCGACCGCTGCGGGCCAGGCTCGCCGGCGCACGACAACCCCGCGCTACGCCTGGGGGCGGCACTCGGTACCTTGGCCGAGGCGGGTCGGGACAAAGTGACGTTCCTGTGTCCAGCGGCGCTGTCGAGTTTTGGGGCATGGCTGGAGCAGCTGATCGCTGAGAGCACCGGCAAGCAGGGCAAGGGCGTGGCACCGGTGGTCGGCGAGCCGCTCCTCGAGCCGGCACGCTACTCGCCCGACCGGCTCTTCATCGAGCTCCAGCTCTCCGGTGAGCCGGACTCAGGCCTCGACCGCCATGTCGGCGCCCTCACAGGCCTCGGCCATCCGGTGATCCGCATCCGACTGCAGGACCGCTACGATCTGGGGGGCGAGGCGGTGAAGTGGTCGCTCGCGACGACGGTGGCTGGCGGGCTGCTCGGCATCAACCCGTTCAGCGAGCCGAACGTCTGGGAGAGCAAGAACCGGACCAAGACGCTGATCGAGCAGTACGCGCGCGATCGCCGCCTGCCTGAGCGCACCCCGCTCGCTTCCGACGGGCCGCTTGCCGTGTATGGGGCGATCAGCCCCTCGCCCTGCACGGTGGCGGGTGCCGTCTCGGCACTCTTCCGCATGCGCGTGAGCGGCGACTACCTGGCCTTCCTCTCGTTTCTTCCGCGGACCGCGGCCGTGGACGCGGCGCTCAATGCGCTGCGCTCCGCCGTGGCCCGCCGGCTGGGCATCGCCACGCTGCTGGAGATCGGCCCGCGCTACCTGCACTCCACCGGTCAGCTCTATAAGGGCGGGCGCGACTGCGGCCTCTTCCTCCTGCTCACCGCCGATGAGTGCCTCGACCTGGCGATTCCCGGCGAGCCTTTCACCTTCGGCGCGCTCAAGCAGGCCCAGGCGCTCGGCGACTTCGAGGCCATGCAACAGAAGAGCCGCCGCATCCTCCGTGTCCATCTTGGCGACCGGCCTGAAGACGCCCTTCCGCACCTTCAACGCGCGATAGAAAACGCCGTAGCACGCAATGAAGGCGTCACGCCTCCCGCGTAACGTAAGAACTCCGCATCGGACGTGTCACGCGTCACGTCATAGGTGACGCGCACGTGCGGGGCGGACTCTCCGAATCGCCACGTGATGCGCATCTGTTCATTCGTTCCCAGCGCCACCGAGATCCTCTACGCGCTCGGCCTGGGCGACGACGTCGTCGGCGTCTCCCACGCGTGCGACTATCCCCCCGAAGCCCGGCGCAAGCCCCGCGTCATCCGGACCGTCATTGACCCGGAGCGAGCCTCGAGTGCGACCATTGACCGCGCCGTGCGCGGCGCGCTCTCGCGCGGGGAAAGTCTCTATGCGGTCGATGAGCCGCTCCTGCGCCGCCTCAAGCCGGACCTCGTGCTGATCCAGAAGCTCTGCGAGGTGTGTGCCCTCAGCGCTTCGCAAGCGGAGCGGGCACTCAGCGCGTTGCCGTCGGCACCGGAGGTGATCGCCCTGCACCCCCACACCATCGAGGAGATGCTGGATGAGGTCCGGCTCATTGGAGCACGGACCGGACGCGCGGTACGGGCCGGCAGGCTCATCCGCGACTTCGGCACGCGGCTCTCACGGGTGCGCACACGGCTCGATACGGTGACGATCCGCCCCCGCGTCTTCTGCCTGGAATGGTTTGAGCCGCCAATGGCCGCGGGACATTGGGTGCCAGAGATGGTGAAGCTGGCTGGAGGGCAGGAGATACTCGGCCGCATTGGGGCGCCCTCGCGACGCGTGACCTGGAAGGAGATTGTCGCCGGGGCGCCGGAGGTACTCATCCTGATGCCGTGCGGGTTGTCCATCGAACGCATGCGGCGTGAGCTGCCGCGCCTGATGGTTCAGCCGGTGTGGGCAGGGCTGCCGGCGGTGCAGGCGGGCCGCGTCCATCTGGTGGACGGCCCAGCCTACTTTAACGGAGCCGGTCCGCGGCTCGTCGATGGCATTGAGCTCCTGGCGAGGCTGTGCCATCCCGACCGCTGCGTGGCGCTGATGCCGGCGGTGGGTGTGGAGCCGCTGGAGCAGGGAAGCGGAGAGGCTAGGCGCCGAGGAAGAGCGTCTTCAGGAACTGCACGGCGGGACCGAGCAGGGCGCCGATGGGCGCAACCGGCAACACGTAGCCGCTCGCGAAGAGGAGGACCAGCAGGGTCGGGCCGTAGGAGCGGTTGAGCCGCTCGAACCGGGACGCCTGGTTGAGCGGCAGCAGGTTTTGCACCACATGGGAGCCGTCGAGCGGGTGGATGGGGAGCAGGTTGAACAGCCCGAGCGCCAGATTGATATGGATGAACACCAAGCCCAGCACCTGCGCATTCGAGGCGAGCCCGGCGGTAGCGAGTCGGTCCCACAGGACGGGGATTTTGAACAACTGGGCGGCCAGGCACGCCAGCAGCAGGTTGGTGCTGGGTCCTGCGGCGGACACGAAGAAATCGCTGCGGGGATGGCGCAGGCGCGCGCGGTTCACCCCGCACCACGCGGAAGCCCCGCCTGTCAAGGCGGGGAGGAATGGGGCGCTTTTCCCGAAGGGGAAGACCCTGAAGCCAC
>Ga0209515_10001216_pt1 | contig 44191 bp, 57 predicted proteins | sample Subgroupgradi54m_FD_187454 | JGI IMG/M metagenome (GOLD analysis project Ga0209515, IMG submission 187454) | Subsurface groundwater microbial communities from S. Glens Falls, New York, USA - GMW60B uncontaminated upgradient, 5.4 m (SPAdes)... ... | reverse complement strand
TAATCCTGAAAAAGACCTGAAAGATTCAGGTCTTTTTGATAGCTTTGTGTAAGTTAACATAAACAGATTACGATTCTCTATGAGAAATAGATTTGGGTGTTTTAGCAGTTAATTGCACAACAGGTCTACTGATTATAGAAAATGTTTAAGTATATTTGAAGATTTGCACATTGAAATATTGGAGACTGTTGAAGAAACTGAAAGAGCTAATATAGAAGCTTACAATTCAGAACAAAACAAAAGACTCAAGCCATTGCCAATAGATGGTGCTTATTTCACAGATTACAAGAAATATGATGTTTGTGTTAGGTTTGTTTCTGTCTTAAATGCATTTGAATATATGAAAGAAGCTGAAAAGGTTTTTCCAGAATTTCAATTTATTTATACGTTAGAACCAGAAGAAACCAAAAGAAGAAGACCAAACGATCCTATAATACATGCTTTTTTTGACATAGTTGATCATAGATTTGATTAGTATAGGACATCCTATATATTTAAATAGTTATAGTATTAATTTTGTATAGCAAGGTGTAAAAATGAAAACATTAATAGTATCGTATTTGCCAAGAGGAGAACGATCAAAGACAAAGAAGATCTTAGACGCTTTTGTAGAAGAAGCAAAACACAAACATGCTAAAATAGAAGTTCTTGATTTAACAAAAGATGTTCCTGATTTTTTCTTATCAGAAAACCTTTCGGCATATTATGAAAGAAACTATGGAGGAGCTGTATTAAGTCCTGAGAAGAAAAAGTCTATGGAAAAAATGGACAGAATGACTACTCAATTAAAATCTGCAGATTTTGTAGTATTGGCATTTCCAATGTTTAATTTCTCAGTTCCAGCTGCAGTAAAAGCATGGTTTGATTCTACTATTCTAAAAGGAGAAACTTGGGATATGAATGAATCAGGCTTTATAGGACTGATGAAAGGAAAGAAAGCTCTTGTAATAATGTCAAGCGGTGGAGTTTACGAAGGAGCTTGGGCATCAAATGAGCATGCAATGTCTTTAGCAAAAGCAGAATTCGCATTCATGGGATATGAAGTTCATGGAATTAGCGCACAAGGAATAAACATGTTAACAGACAAAGTAGATGAAATAGTCAAGAAAGCCCAAGAAGAAGCAAAGCATGTTGCAAAGCAGTGGTATGCTTAATTTCTAAAAATTATTAATAACCTTTTCTCAATTCACTAACTACAAACTTTCCTGCGTGTAATGATTGTAAATCATTATGTCCTTCGTATATAGAAGGAACTCCTAAATCAGTCCATATTCTTCCAACAGGATGTTCTCCACTATAACCAGCTCCTCCTAGCATACCCATTGATTGTTTTGCTATTTCTAATGCAATATCAGTCGCATTTCTTTTTAACATTGAAGAATAAACCTTAAGAACATCATCTCTAGTAACATCTCCTTGGTCTACAACTCTTGCAACAGAAAATAAATAAGATGTAGCTTGTGTAAGATATCCAGTGAGTTCTGCTAAACGTACACGATAAAGTTCTCTGTCTAAAAGTTGTGTACTTCCATCTCCTCTTGGAGTTTCTAATGCATACTGCATTGTATAAGCCAAAGCTCTTTTAGCAGCACCTAAAGCCTGAGCAGCAATAGTAGGTCTGCTATATCCAAGTGATTTTACAGCAATACCAAGACCTTGCTTACCTTCAAAATCCAATCCCAAAAGATCTTCTTCAGGAACTTCAACATTTTCTAATGAAATAGAACAAGTTGCTGATGCATGAATTCCTGGCTTTCCTTTCTCTTTACTAACACAAACATAACCATTTGAATTTTTATATCCTTCAGGCGCATGATTAAAATTAGGAACTAAAAACGCTCCAATTCCATCAGTTCCATCTATTTTTGCAATCACAACACACATGTTTGCTTCCTCAGCTTCTGTAATAAAAATTTTTTGGCCATTAAGAACATAAACATCCCCTTTTTTCTCAGCCCTTGTTTGAATACTCTCTCTAAACGAACTTCCGCCTGATTCTGTCAGACCATAACAACCGAAAATTTTTCCAGAAGCTACTTTTGGTAATATTCTTTGTTTTTGTTCTTCTGTTCCACCAACCTGAACACATCGTCCAAAAAGACTTGTTGAAACAAGTGGAAGCAGAGAAACTGAAAGATCTCCATATCCAATTTCATATATCAGCAAACAATCTCCTGTTTCTCCTTTACCAAGACCCCCATATTGTTCTGGAATACTCATTCCATAAAAACCTGCGTCTTTCATAGCATCTCTAACATCTTGAAAAATATGTTCAGCTTTTGCCATTTGACCTGCTTGAGGAAGAATAACTTCTCTGACAACAGGTCTTATACCTGATATAACCAAATCCCACAAATCAGCATCACTTATTATTGCTTTTATAAGTGGATCAACAAAAGAATCTGCTACATGTCTTTCTTGCATTCTTAATTTTAGCTAATTGAAAATATAAGATTATCTTAAAACCGCTAAATATTAAGAATTCTTAAAATTTAACCAAAAAGTCAAATTTATAAAGATAGCTGCTTTACCCATATCATGGATATATACGAACCTGTAAAATATATTGGACTTGGATTAGCTGTACAAGCTTCAATTTTAGGAGGAATGTTAGCTTACTACAAGATTCTAGATATAAGAGGTAGACAAAAATATAGTCGTGATATGAAAAGCTATATCAAAGGAGAACTAAAAAAAGAACCTAAATTAAGAGATTACACACTTTTCACTACAGATCATCTATAAAACTTATCAATTTCTATTCCAGTTATTCTTTCTATATTTTTATTAAGATAGTATAGTGATAAAAACAAAGAAGCAACAATAGGTATTATCAGAGCAGGAAAGTTCAACAGCGTTAGCAAAGCATATTGCTCATTAAATGTAGCAGTGCCTGGTTGGCTTACTACAACAGCTTTAGCTATAAGATAATTTACAATAGACGATGCAAAAAATCCAGATACAAATATATAAGTTGTTTTATTCAACAAGCGATCAAATTCTTTTGTCTTGTCTTTCCTTTTCAATACTGATTGTATTTTCTTCATATCAAGCATTTTATCTAAGAATTTTCTAACAAATTTATTTCCTTTTTCTAGAACCAAAATGCCTATACCTATTGCTAATGGTATCAAAGCTTCCTTTATTGCTATAAGCTCTGGATCTAGCTTAAGAAATCCTATTCCAACTGTTACAAGAATTCCAAATATTCCTATCAAAGAATAGAAATTTACTTTGCGATCTTTGAAAAAATCATATAATCCATATCCTAAAGGAAATATCAAAGCAACAATAAATGCATTTATAGGACCTAAATAAGAGCTAAATTTTAGCAATATTGCTATAGGTATAACTATGTTTATGACGAGATTTAGCAGAAATTTCTTAATATCTATATTTTCTTCCATAATAACCACAAACAAATTACATATTCATATATGCTTAATCGTATAAGACCATTAGAAAAATGTTTTTACACCTTTTACTTTTTCAAATTCATTCTGATCAGTACGAATATATTTAGATTTACAGTAAATAGCTGTTGCAACAACTATACAATCCCCTATACCAAATCTGTATTGATATTGTAATTTTCCTGCTTCTCTAGCTATAGAAACATTAAGACCCAATATTATTAGGTTTGTTTTGCACAACCAATCTATCAAACTGTCTGTCTGATTAATATCTCTTTTGTTTAGCGACTCACTCACAAATTCGCTTATTACTATAGACGGTAGGAAAACATGATTATCTGAATTTTTCAATACATTTATGAACCAGTTTTTCTGAATATCATTACTTGCAGCTATTTCTTCAAGTAATCTTGTATCCAAACATATATTCATAATTTTCCAACTTTTTCAATTTCTCTGACAGCCTGTTTTATAGTCTCGATGTTTGGTTTTTGTATAAATATCTTGCCATCAATGTCTACTATAGAAACTCTATCGCCAGGTTTTAATCCTTCTTTATCTCTTATATGCAACGGTATTACTATAGAACCCGTTGAACTTATCTTACCTGTTCCAACTTCTATTCTTTCTTGATTTTTCATAACAACACCTTAATTTATATACAAATTAAACTATTTAAGTTTATTTAAAAAGTTTAAAAGGTTGAACTCCACGTCTAAACATGTTTGACCATATAAGCTCCTTCCAAATAATATCCAAACTTCCTGTAATATTCTCTGGCACCTATTCCAGATATAACAACAATCTTGTCAAACCCTAGCTCTTTTGTAATTCTTTCAGCTTCTTCCAATAAACGCTTGCCATATCCTCTATGTTGAAATGTTTCACCTAAAGTTTTCTCATCTCCAAATCCTTTTTGCCATCCATATACATGCAGCTCTCTTACAATTGTACTTGTCTCAGTTATTTCAGGTCTATTATTATGACTGGAATTCAGGGAATTCCAGCTATTTGTCTTGTTCGCAAATGATGGTATACGCAACCTTAATATTCCAATAACACTATCTGTAACAGAATCATCAAAGCTTAGAAATATCTCCTTTCCTCCAGATGCATCATAATCAAGTCTGTTCAACTTAACATTTTCTGAATTTATTTTTTTACCAGCAATTATATTATAACCAACTTCCCTGCATCTTATGCATTTACATTGCTCGCCATTTTTCTTTATCAATGCTTGTGCAGCTATTCTCAAATGAGAATACTTGCTGCCGCCAACAATATATTCAGCCGGAAAAGCCCGCATAATGCTTTGTATTCTTGCATATCTAGGTGTAAGCAGCTTACATCTAGCTATCAATTCAACAAGCTGCTCATCTGTATATGGAACATGTCTTCCATCTTCAATCCAACTAGCCATCTCAGTATCTTCAATAACTTGACATGGATATATTTTCAATCCATCAGGTTGAAAGTTTGGATCTGTAAAAAGTTTTTCATAAAGCATGATGTCTTTCTCAAAATCAGATCCAGGAAGATTGCACATATAATGATAGAAAACTTTGAATCCAGCATCTTTCAGCTTTTTAGTTGTTTCTATAACATCTTTGACAGTATGTCCTCTTTTAGTTAATTCATAGCTGTGATCATCTGGCACTTGTATTCCCATTTCTACTCTAGTAGTTCCAAAGCTTAGCATTTCATCAATCTGAAAATCATGGCACCAATCTGGTCTTGTTTCTATACAAAGTGCAACACACCTCTGTTTAGCAGTCTCATTAAACTTTTTTGCTTCTTCCAAATCTTTAGAAACATAACCATTTAGACCATCATAAATACCTTTGATAAATTCATACCTATAATTTTTAGGAGTAGCCATAAAAGTTCCTCCCATTACAATTACTTCATTTTTCTCAGAAATATGTCCAATAGCATTTAGTGCTTCAACTCTTGCTTCTACTTGCTCTCTTGCATCATAATTAAATCGCGAAGCCCTAAGCACAGTAGGAGATTTAGGTAAATAACTCTTAGGAGTAGGTATTTCTTTAAAATCTCCGCCAGGACAATAAACACATTTTCCAGGACAAGGCAAAGGCTTTGTCATAACAGAAACAATAGTAACGCCGGACACAGTTCTTACTTTTTTACGAAGTTTAGCAATATTTTGTATGCCAAATGTATTTGCAGCTGTATTTTGTATCTCCATAAGTGAAAGTAAGATCTAACATATTAAAAACTAGAACTAGCTAAATCTGCGCTTCATTTCTTGCATTAACTCTAGAGTTTCTCTAGCAACATTATCCCTATGTTCTAAATTCATTCTCTGAAATACATTATTGTAACATTCTGTATGCCTTGCTGCTTGGCTCAAGGTATCTCCCCAAACATAAATACCATGTCTTCTTATTATAATGCCCCTAGATTCAGGATATCTTTCTATACATTCACGAATATCTGGCTCAAGATCTTTTTCTTGAGGTTTGTTTCCAATAATAGGAATCTTGCCGGTTTGTCTGTTGTAAGTTCCTATGCCTTTCATTTCTTCTCCAGAAAGATCAGCTTCTTTATCACAAAGTATACCAATTGAATAAGAGTCTATATCATGAGGATGTATGACAGCATTTCCTCCTAATTCATGTATTGCTAGAAAAACATTACTGCTAGATGACGGTTTTCTTCCTTTACCCCAAAGGTTAATCTTTCCATCTCTACCTAGAACAACTATATCATCAGGAATCATTAGTCTTTTGTCAACATTTGTAGCTATCATATATACATTTTTTCCATCAGCTACAGACATACCTCCACTTGTTCCTCTCATCCATCCCCAGTCTGCATATATATGAGCAAGCTCGCACATCTGATCCATCAATTTTGTATTATAAGGCATTCTAAAAATAACAAGAGAAAAGTTTATAAAACATTTAATCGAGAACACATTGTGTTAACTTTAAATAACTGTTGTTAACTATATATTACATATGTTAACTAAAGATAACAATTGGAAAGTAATGGAAAATTTTCTAAAATATCCTGATAGAGAGTTTCATGTAAGAGAACTAGGACAGATAACAAAACTATCGCCTCCAGGAATACTAAAAATAATCAAAAAATTAGAAAAGTCAGAGCTGGTTAAAATAGAGCATGGAAGACTGACTACAAACATCAAATCATCAAAGACAGAAAAGTTCATAGCGCTGAAAAAATCTTGGAATCTATTCTCCTTATATAATTCTGGTCTTATTGAATATTTGAAAGAAAAATACGAAGAGCCAGAAGCAATAGTGCTTTTTGGTAGCTATTCAAAAGGAGAAGATAATTCGAAAAGTGATATAGATATTGCTATTATAACAAATAAAACAAAAGAACTTAGATTTATGGAATTTGAGAAAAAATTGGCAAGAAAAATATCAGTACAAGAAATAAAAATAAAGGAAGCTGAAAAGGAATTTCTAAATGCTTTAGCTAATGGTGCTGTACTTTATGGATACCTACAGGTGTTAAAATGATAGAGCCTTTTGAATATTATGAAAAGGAAAATTTAGTAAGAAAAGGATCGCCTGATAAACAGGAAGCCCTCTCATTAATGAGAAAAGCGTTAGATAGAATGGAATATGTAAAAGAGCAAATAATGTCTGATAAAACAGCTTCTTTTGTTTTTGAAGACATTTATGAATCTATAAGAGAAGCATCCCAAGCTTTGATGGAGCTCATAGGCTACAAACCATACTCGCATGAAGCTGTGATAGCATTTCTAAGAGACTTTCATAAAATCAATGAATCTGAATTTAATTCATTTAATCGTTATAGAATTCTAAGAAACAAATGTATCTATAGGGGAGCTAGAGTAACAGAAGATACATGCAAAGAAGCTTTTGAATTTATGGTTATATTTATTCCAAAATTAAAGAAAATTTTCACAGAAGTATCTAAGGTATCTTTATGAAACCTAATGACAAAAAAATAAAAGATGTTTACGATAAGATTGCAGAGGGATTCTACCATATAAGACAACAACCACTAACACCAGAACTTGAAAAAATATCTAAAAAGTGGAAGTCTGGAAAGCTTTTAGATATAGGATGTGGTCCTGCAAATTCTACATTGCCTTTTGCAAAAACTGGATTTTCTTGCTCTGCAATTGATATTTCATCAAATATGTTAAAATTAGCAAAGCAGTATGCAAAAAAACATAGTGTAAAAATTAAATTTATTAAAGGTGACTTACTAAAATTGCCTTTTCCTAATCAAAGCTTTGATTATGTAATATCAATAGCGTCATTTCATCATTTAGATTCCGAAAGCAAAAGACTAAAAGCACTAAAAGAAATTAAAAAAGTTTTAAAGAAAAATGGTAAATTCTTCTTAACAGTTTGGAATAAGCCAGAATTATATGGAACAGATGATTATATAGAATGGAATAATTCAGGAAAAATATACAATAGATATTATCATTTTTTCTCAAAGAGCGAACTAAAAGATCTTTTCAAAAAAGCTGGCTTAAACGTCAAAATATACATAGATTATAAAAAGAAAAATATTTGTATTTTAGGAAAAAACTGATATTAATATGAATCCAAAACAATCATTTTTATGAAACCTAGATATTTACTTCTTATATTGGCTTTAGTGGCAATTGTAAGCATAAGCGGTTGTGTTGCTAACCAAAACATACAACTAGACAAATCTGGAGAAAGTTTTATAGATACATTGAAAAATATATCAGAAAACACATCATACAACAAATCTTCTTCACCAAATTACCCTAATCAAAACAATTATCAAAATTACAACAAATGTTCAGGGACTGGTGCAGTTAATTTAACCGCCTCTCCAAGAAATATTGAAGACATTGGGTTGTTTGTTCCAATGGGATTGATGATAGGAGACCATGTAACTCCAATAGATCATGGTTATTTCTACCCTCCTAACTGGAAGATGGATGTAACATCGTCAGAACTTAAAGATGTATTTGTTCCTGCAGACGGAATTATAACTCAGATAGGCAGAATGCCAGATTATTTCAAGACAACAAAAGAATCAGATCTTCAAGATTATAGAATAATCATATACCATACTTGCACTTTTTACACTATTTATATTCACCTCAATCTCTTATCTCCTAGAATAAAAGATATTATTGGTGAGATAAAACCATCAGAAAACAAAGAAGTTTCAATAAAAGTGAATGCAGGAGAACTTCTTGGAAGAGCAAACGCATTTGACTTTAGTGTTCATAATGAAGATATTACTTTGACAGGATTTATTACCCCAAAGAATTATCAAAGAGAATATTGGAAAATACATACTGTCGATCCGTTTGACTATTTTATTGAACCAATTAGATCGCAAATTTTAGCAAAAAATCCAAGAACAACTGAACCAAGAGGCGGAAAAATAGACTATGATATAGATGGGAAGCTTATTGGAAATTGGTTTTTAGAAGGAACAAATGGGTATGCTGGTATTGAAAGTCAGCCAAATTATTGGGTTAGTCATTTAGCATTTGCTCCAGATGCATATGATCCTGCACATTTCATTATCTCTATAGGAGAATTTGAAGAAAGATACTCAAAACAATATGCAGCAAAAGGAAATACCCCTAACCCATCAGATGTTAGCAAAGATTCAGGACTAGTAAAATATGAACTGGTTGAATTTGATTATATTGACTCTACTGGGAAAATATGGGATAAAAGAAACTACACATCTGAGATAAAGTTAATAAACAAAGGCTCTGAATCAAGGGGGATTATGCTTGTCCAAATTCTTGAAAACAGAAGATTAAAAATTGAGAGCTTTCCAGGAAAACAAGCATCAGAAGTATCAGCATTTACAGAACAAGCAAAGATTTATGAGAGATGACAAAAAGAAGAATATTTGTATTGTTGGAAGTAATATCTTTGTCATAGAGATCAGAATACTACTTCTTCTTTTGTAAATGCTTCCAAGTCTTTTTCTCTTGTTTTTTGAGCCAATTTTTAGATAATGATTTTTCACTAGCCAAATAAGTATCTAATCCTGTTAATTTTTCTTTTGCTTCATCCTCAGTAAGAAATCTACGATTCTTAATTCTATTTCTTGCTTTTTCTATAGATGTAACAGTCTTTTTATTTAATTTTTTATTGCTCATAAATTTATCACTCATCTTCTAAAAACTCTGGATTTTTTGCAAGCCACATTTGAAATCACCGTTATTTTGAAAAGTTGTTTATTTAAAAAATGTAATCTGACTATGGTCACTAATCCATAGCCAGGAAAACTATGACAAACGACGCGTGCCGAGCAAGGAAATTTACGACCGTAGCGAGCTAGAGGAGAGCGTCAGAGTACAACTATAACCCGGCTTTGTGGAAAGCCGGCTATTACTATAACTGGTTGTTAGCCAGCTATTGGGCTAGTTTTGGGTTAGAGGTAAATTATGAATTCCCTCAACTACTCGAACAATGAAAGCATGTGTTAATAAAAAAGCTAAGTCATGATAACTAAGTTTTGGATATGTCGGTGGGGCGAACAACTTAGTTATCTTCGCTTTCTTCCCAAAGTCAGTTTGCGTAGTGCATTTGGCGTGCTTTGGTAGTCTTTTCGTCGAGGTTTTTATTTTCGATTTTTTATCACCTCTCTAACAATTGTTTAGTTTATGAAAGATATACGTTTTTGCCTAGAGCGCAAAAACGCCAATATATATGTTATAGTAAATAGTTCAATTTACCATAGATTTTATAGAGAGAAATAGAAATATTCTTGTGGTATTATGAAAATTCTAATTAATGATGAAACTTTATTTAAAAACATGGAAGTTTTTGACAATGATTTTATTCCAGATAAGTTTGGTCATAGAGATAGCCAACTAAAAGCATTAAGCATGTGCATAAAACCTGCTATAAAAGGTAGCAAACCTTCAAACGCCATTTTATTAGGAAGTACTGCAACAGGAAAGACAACTTCTATAAAACTAATGTTTAATGAACTAAAAGAGCATACAAATAAGATAGTAACAGTTTACATCAACTGCCAGATATACAATACAGAATTCAAAATATTTTCAGAGATTCATAAAAAGATTTTTGGGTTCTCGCCACCACCTTCTGGAATATCTATAGCAGAACTATTTGACAAAATATTTTCCTATTTATCAAAAAATAAAAAATCTATTTTAGTAGCATTGGACGACTGTGAACTTTTATTTGATAAAAATAATCCAACAATATATAATATTTTAAGAGGCTATGAAGCATATGAAGGTGTAAAATCAGCAATATGGTGCATAACACATAAAAATCAGATGCATATGATTGATGATAAAACTCGCTCTATATTCCATCCAGAAACAATAGAATATAAAAAATACAACCAAAAAGAACTTACTGAAATTCTATCAGACAGAGCTGAACATGGATTATACGAAGGAGTTATATCAAAAGATCTCATAGAATTGATAGCAGAACACTGTTTTGATCTGAGATATGCAATAGAATACCTAAAGCGGTCAGCAATGCTGGCAGAATCAGAAGCATCAAAAAAGATAACAGAAAAACATATTAGGAAAGTTCTAGAAAACTAAAACTATACTTATGAAACGCACTTAGTTTGTTCTAAAGCAGCTGACTTCATATCTTTAGATCCGGTAATTGCTCTTCCAACAATGCCATGCCATCTATCTCCAAGAATACTTTTCATAGATTCAAAACTTCCGCCTTGTGTGACAAATCCAGTTGGATAGAAAATAGGATCAATTCCTTCTAACCTTATTAGATCTCTAACATTTTCTACTACATCTGGCTTTGTACCAGGAACAACAAAATTATTTACTCCAGCTCTTGCAGCTATTCTATAAATATCTAATGCAGCAGAATCTAAAATAAATCCTCCCTCACTTTGTGTATAAGCAGGATGTGTCATCCATCCACCTACAATAACTTTCAATCCATTATCTAAAGCATGATATATCCATGCTCTTTCTGTTTCAGGTCCTGCTTGAGGGAAAAATATAACAGCATCAACCCCAGACCTTTTCATAACTCTTGCAAAATTTTTTCCAGTATCAGGTATATCTGTTCCGGCTTTTTGATGATCATATATAACAGCTTTTCCAGGAGCATTTATCCTAACAACTTCAACAACGTTTGGTAAACTATACAGTAATCCCAACTCAAATCCTACCTTATAACCACCTATTGCCTCAACGTCTGCTGTTTCTCTAACCAACTGCTCAAATTTTTCTATAGAATCAATATCACAAGCAGGAACTATGCTTCTATCTCTAGGAATTATTATTTGCTCTTCATTTTTGCCTACAGATTCTCTAGCATCTTTATTTCCATAAACTCTTAGGTATGCTCCCATTCTATCAACAGCTCTTTGATCTACATCTCCTCTAGTTCTAAGATACTGATATATTTCAGAAGCTGTTACAACAGAATAAACTGGAATTCCAGTTTGTTGTGTAAACTGTTCTGATGAACTTAATGCATTAGAACCAATACCAACTTCTTGCCTGTCAACTCCTATAATCAATCCTAAATATTCTAAACCATCTGCTATTCTATTAAGTAATTCTATAGAATCGTATTTTGTTCCACCTGTTGTAAGAACGTCATCAACTAAAAGAATTCTAGAACCATTGCTAATATTACTTCCAATTATCATTGCTCTTTGTAGATCATCTTTGCTAGTAACCTCTCCATGATCTTTTGCTTCTTTTCTATCAAATGCATATCCTACATTAGTGCCTGTTGAAGCAAGACTAATAGCAACTGCTGTTGCAAGAGGTATTCCTTTGTATGCAGGGCCAAAAACAACATCGCCTTCACTCACTAAACCCTCTGCAACAGCAGAATAAGAATCTCCAAATTGTCCTATACCAACACCATCGGAAATATTTCCTGTGTTGACAAAATATGGAGATAATCTCTTACTTTTCAGAGTTCGATCACCAAGTTCTAGAGAACCTTTTTTTAATAAAAGATCTATAAAACCTGCTTTATAAGATACTGTCATGAAAACCCTTAACATTAATATTAAATTTGGGATATTAAAAATACTTCTAAATTGAACAAAAGTAAAATAAAAACTAAGAAAAAGTATCATAGCTTCAAAGCTATTGATTTAGTTGTTAATTTATAAAATAAAAATAAAAATAAAAATTATACAACTTTATGCTTCTTTGCCCATTTCCTTGCGATTTGACTTGCTGTATCTCTAGCACCAAGACCAAACGCTAATGCAAATGCAGCACCTACAGCTATTATTACAGCCAATAGGATGTTGTTAACCAATACTGCGCTTACGCCCAATACTGGCAATGCCAAAGCAACAGAAACATATAAGATAAAGAAGAACAATACCTTAGATGTCAGAGTTGAGTAGTGTTTGTCATGTTTTGTTATTTGTGTCTTGATATATTCAGCAACTACATAACCTGCGATTACAATTATTGAAGCGCCTATTATGTTTGGTACGAACGCATTTATTGTTCCTGTCCATGTAGCCAATGCTGGTACTCCTAACACTTCTTGTGAAAGAGCTGCTGTAATAAATGCCAGATAAACCCACCATCTACCTATTACGGCAAAAATCTCAGCTAAACTAATAGCTGGATTGTGAGTTTCTGATACATAGTAGTCAACTTTTATTCGCACAAGAACTTCTTTTATAACCCGTCCTACAATCTTTCCTACTACCAGACCAATTACCAGTAGTATGACTGCAGCAACTAGATTAGGCAAAAAAGCCACTGTACCATCTGCTAAGCCGGATAATACGGCTCCTAGTTGTTGTACCATGTTTATATCACTTATACAAAATTTAGAATGGGCAGTTAATAAAGGTTACGCCATATAGGAATCCTTTAAAAATCAGATCAAATTGCAAGAATTTAAAAAAATGTTTATTTTTTATAAGAGTATTTTAAATGAATTAATAGTAGAAATTTTTGTAGAATAAACAGATTATTTATTTGCATACATCAAACAAATGATTCATTTGTTTGCGTATTTCAAATCAGTTCCTGGATTTGTGTAAAGATTTGTATTTTTTCCTTTGACAAGCTCTGGAGGAAATCTTTTTTTGTTGCTCTCAATTACATCTTTGAAAGCCTTTTCAGCATCAACATCAAATCTATTTGCCAAAAGAAATACACACCAAAGCAAGTCTCCTATACCATCTTCGATCTCTGCTCTATTCTCTCTAACAACTTTATTAATAACTTCTGGATTGCTTTCCCATTTAACAAAATTCCTAATCTCTCCAACTTCTTCAACAATACCTAGAAGAATATCCCTAGGATCTCTGAACTGCCCCCAATTCCTATCCTTGTCAAATTTCCTTAATTCTTCTTGAAAATGTTGCATATCCACACCTTTAATTAAATATCATCTTTCCTAGCATTTATTGTTATTTCTTGTCCTTTCTTTATATTTCTTATAGCAATATCACAGCTGCCATTAAGATCTTGAATAGTATTTGGATTAGAAGAATGATTCACATATCTCTCAGGCGATGAATAAAGATAAATTATTCCAGAACGCGTGTGAGTGAATTGCTTTTGACTTTCTGGAAGATTTTCAAATTCTTTATTTGTCAAAGATTTAAGTTTATATCTTATTACAACTTCACCTTTCTTGAAATCTCTATTAGCAAAAACACCTTTATCAAATTGCCCAATTTTTGATTTTTTTATTACAATTTCCTCAATACGTGTCATAAGTATAATACGAATAAAATTTGTTTATTTCTTTTTGGATAAATAATAAGCATTTGTTTATCTGTATAAGTGAACTATCAAGTTCACTTCATAATATAGAGCGCCGACTGCAGGATTTGAACCTGCGTGTGGAAACCCACTTCCGCTCTATGCCCTTAGTATTTTCAGAAAAATACAAACAAGGCGGACGCATTTGCCAGATTACAGACAGATGAACTATCATCTGCTTTCTGCCAAGTCGGCATATCATAACTAAACTAATTGAAAGTACTTAAAAAGTTTAGCTATTTATTAGAAACATTTAGAAGCAGAAATATAAAAACTGATGTAAAAGAAAAATCAGGCAGCTTTCTTGCCTTTTTTCTCTTTCTTAGAAAAGTCTACATGAATGACATTATCATGTAGCTCCTCAACAACAGCAGCTAATCCATCATAAACTATTGGATAAGCTTTTGAGCTTACTCTTCTTGAACTATAAGGGTTCATATTTTCTGTTAGTTTTTCTAGCAGCTCCTCTAGTCTTCCTACATGCTCTGTAAGAAGTATGTTAGACAGATCTAGATCTACTATCTTTTTTGAAACATCTGAAACCTTCTGTCCAACTTCATAAACCTTACTATCTATTCCTTTCAAGTTTTTTGAAAGCTGTTCTATACCATATGTTAAGCCACTCATCTGATAATTAGCATGACTTTGTCCATTTCCAGAATAAATAGCACTTGTATTAACTGTGTTAGAAGAGTATGGTCTCATTCCATTTCTTAATTCAGAAAGCATAACTTTATTAGATATTGGATTTGTATTTCCAACAACATATATCTTATTTCCAATTGGTTCATAATCATTTGGAGTACATCCCATATTGACACCTATAAGTTTGAATCTATATATAATAGGAAAGGATTTAAGATTACATTTTGGTAGCAGTTTTAATACTTATTTTTTTGCATAGCAGCATTTATTAATCTGAATTCCTCTTCAATACTAAGAAGCCCTGAATTGATAACTAAATGATAATGTTCAGATAGTCTATAGTCATAACCAAACAAATCATGACCTAACTCTACTTCAGACATCTCTCTATCAAGCAAAATTTGTCTAACTTGTTCAAAGTTTTTACCTGTATAATCTCCTCTTTCTATTGCTCTTTTAGCTCTTACACCAGAATCAGCAGTCATAAAAACTCTCAAACATGGAAGATCTGCTAGATATAGTGTGAACCTACTATCACCAACAACATTACCAGGTTCAACAAACATTCTAAGATATTGATTTATTTCAACAAGCTGTTCTCTACTCCTTGTTCTGAAATATTCTTCAACAGAAGTTTGTCCATCAGGATCTTGTTTATAATTTTCTCTAAGAGAATCACCTATAGAAAAAACAGACCATCCATATTCTTGAGATAGTCTTTTAATTAAACTAGACTTTCCAGAAACAGGCAATCCTGATAGAGCAATTGAACTATATTTCATAAGAACCGATTATCTAAGAAACTTAAATTACTTTCCTAATATCTCCTTAGCCTTGTCAACCACTTCTTTAGGAACTTTTCTGCTATTTAGAACATCTTGCAAAGTTATTATTCCAGAATTCATCAAGCTTGCCTTTAGGCCTAAGTCAATTTTAAGTATTGTAACAGGATAGACTTTCTGTTTTTCAATAAGTTCTTGTATAGAATTTTTCTCAGTAGACCATCCAGTAATCATAACTCCTTTTCTGGTTGCATACTTTCTAGCATGCTCTGAAAACTTGGAATTTGTAAATACCCAAGCAGCTGCAAAATTATATTTATTCTTGTGATCAATAAATCCTTCTCTAAGATCTTCCAACCTAGCTTGCACTTCTAACGGCACCTCCAACCCACAAAATCTATGAGGATTATAGTGCCTTTTACATTCTACATAAAAATACTCATCTGTTTTTTTATTTAGAGCAATAACATCTATTTGATGATCAATATTCCTGCCATCAACAATTGTATTCCATTTGCATTCATATCCATTTGCTTCAAGTATCTTTGCAGTATATTTTTCAAAAACAGTTGCATCTAAGTCAGCTATAGCTTCTCTTAAGCCAAACAAAGAAGCTATTTTTTCAGATTTCTTATCCAAAGCATTCTGAACATATTGATAAACTTCATGAGTAGTAGTGCCATTAGAAAGGTTTTTTTCAGCATCATTAGCAATAGCAAGAGCTATCTCTTTGCTTGCCCCAGCTCGAAGAGCTGTTTGTGCAAGCTTTTCCTTGTCAAACTTCTCCTGTCTTCCATCTGCTTTTACTACATAATCTAACATATCATTTCCTCTTTGAAGATATTTTTAATATTGCTTTCAGAGCACTTGGAAGCTTTGTTATTCCGTCATTCTCTGTAAAATGTCCCATATTATGCTCTATAATTATATCTGATTTTAGATTTTCTTTGAAAAATGTTGAATAATGCATTGAAACATCTGGATCATTGTCAGAATTTATGGATACAAAATTACTGCAATGATCTTTTATCTTGTTCCAATTTATTGGTTTCTTGAAAAAACTTTCTAATTCTTGATATCCGAGTGTTGATGTAAATCCTGCAACTAACACAACTCCGCCTATTTTTTCATTCTTTTTCAAATTTTCTAGATATCTAAGTATTGTAATACATCCCAAACTATGTCCAATAAAATAACAATCTTTATCAACATTTCCTACAATATGGTTGAGATGTTTTAACCAATAATTCATTATAGGATATTTTGTATTAGGCATTGATGGCAAGGATACTTCATATCCATTTTCCTCTAGTTTTTCTTTTAACCAAGGATACCACCCATGTTTTGGTTGTCCTTCCCATCCATGTACAATTATTACCCGCATAAAATCACCTAATATAACTCATTGAGCTATTTGTGAATTTTCAATAAAATCTTATTCATAGGATTATCTGTAACAAAATCCTTTTTCATATGCTCGCTAAAGATTCTCTTCATATCTATATCCTCTTCTGGATTATAAATCAAAAAAGGTACATTTCCTTTAACATGCATTCCTGTTTTTGATGAAGTTATATGATCAGAAGTAACAACAATATTTATGTGTTTTAATTTTATGATCTTTGAAAAAACTATTCTATCGACTTTTTCTATAAACTCTTTTTTCGCTCTTGAATTTTTATCATGAGCACACTCATCAGCTCCATTTATATGAAGAACTACAAAATCATATTTTCTTAAGGCTTTGATAGCAGCATCTATCTTAGCATTTAGATCAGTATTAATATGGCCAGTTGCTCCCAAAACTTCTACAGATTTTATTCCAAGAAATTTAGAAACACCCTTGACAATTCCAACACCAGATATAGAAACTGCATTAAATCCAAATTTTTGTTTGAAAGACTTTGTATCAACATGATGTCCAACTCCTCTTAACAAAAGAAAATTAGCTGCTAGTTTTCTTTTGTTATTAATATTATGTTTATCTAACAGCTGATAGCATTTTTCAACATATTCATTCAAAATATCAGAAGTTCTTTTAGCTCTTTTGTCCAAAGGATTTATTTTCTCTATCTTGTTTCCTCTGTCAGCTTCAGATATCTTCCACGAAAGTCCTTTTCCGCTAAGAACCAAAATACCTCTATGCCCAACTCCTCTATAAAATTTAATCTTAGCTCCCTTGATATGAATTTTATTTATTTCCTTAGTCAACTCATTTAAACCTGTTTCATCTCTACCAGCTCTTCTATCAACTATTTTGTATTTATTTTGACTTTGCGAAGCAAAGCTATTTGTTGCAAGTTTAACAGTAGCAAAATTAACCCTTAAATATACAGAATTTTTATCAGGCTTTAATCCAATACCCAAAGCTTCTAAATATCCTCTACCAGGATAATCATAACATCCAAGCAATTGCAGTGTTCCGATATCTGAAAAATTTGTTATAGAATAGTTTTTAGGAAATCTAGCACTCCAAACTCCACAATAACTATGAGAAGCAAGCTGATCCAAATAAGGCTTATTCGCATCTGATAAAGCAGTCTTTTTGCCAACATCAGGTGCTCCATCTAATATTACCATAAGAGTCTTACTCATCTTATCACATAACCACTATCTTTTCTAGCAACATCAGAAGCCGTTTTGAGTTTAGCCTCTTTTTCAGCATAGATTGTATAAAGCAGCTCGCCTTTCTCTACTAAGTCACCAACTTTCTTGTTTAGCAATAGGCCTGAATATTTATCACTTGGACAACCAGAAATCTTTGCAACATTTATCAATTTTTTGTTAGCAATATAAATAACTCTTCCTTTTTTGCTTGAAACAATTTCAAATCTTTGTGTATTTTCCTCTATTTTTATCTCATCAGGCATTATTTTTCCATTTCCTCCCTGAGCCTGTATTATATCTCTTAGTTTTTTCTCAGCTTTTCTATTATAAAAAACTTCGCTTGCTAACTTAGGATTTTTACCAGCCATTTTTAACAAAACTTCCGAAACTTGCATAACTTTTTTTATCAGATCAGCTGGAGCATTTTCTGGATCAAGCAAGCTCTGTAAAGCTTCCCTTGCTTCTAAAGCAGCACCCATTGTATATCCTAAAGGTTGATGTCCATCTGTGATAACATATTTTACATTTAATCCTATTGCTTTTCCAACCTTTTGGAATTTATCAGCCATTTTCATAGCTTCTTTTTTTGTCTTGAATTTTGTTTCAGGACCAACAGGAATATCAAGCACTATATTTTTAGCACCCATTATTTTCTTCTTTGTAAGTATAGAAGGTACTATCAACGGATCCATACTTAGTGGTTTTTCGATCTGTATTGTCATATCGTCAACAGGAGCTAAGTTCAGTGCACCTCCCCAAACTAAACATGCATTTGTTTTCTTAACAACTGAATTTATTTTTTCAGGAGATAATGAAACATTTGTCAATACTTCTACTCTATCAGCGGTTCCAGCAGGATCTGTAATAGCCCTAGAACTTGTTTTAGGTATAACAAGGCCAGCTGAAGCAATTATAGGAACTAATAAAATAGATGTTTTGTCTCCAGGCACTCCACCTGCAGAATGTTTGTCAACAACATTACCAGAAAAATGAAACATCTTATTGCTAGTATTGACCATTGATTTTGTAAAGAAGATATTTTCCCTTATAGTCATTCCATTTATATGAAGAGCTGTTATAAAACTTGCCACTTCCAAATCATTCAAATTTCTGTTAGTTATATCCTGAACTATAGAGTCTATTTCCTTTTCATTAAGTTCAACGTCATCTGACTTTTTTCTTATAAAACTTTCAGATTCTAAAGAAGGTCTTGGATAAACATTTACAAAATCTCCATCTTTTACTCCAAGATCTTTTGCAACATCTTTGTATAAGACCATAACGCCTCTATGAACATTTTTATGGCTCACGTTAACAATAGCTGTTATATTAAACTGTTTACCAGCTATTTTTTTGTGGTCATACAAAATAACCCTTTCTAACGGATGTACTCCTAGCTCGCGAGCATCGTCATTATTAAGAATTACAATCTCTTTACCACCCGCATCCAAATCTACTATCTTTACTTTTAGTTTCATAATTTTACCTCTACTCTCCTATCAACTGGATATCCTCTTATATTTGTTCCATCTTTAAGAGTCCAGAATTTCTTTGGTATTATTTTATACATTCTCCAAGGAGAATTTCCTGTAAAATCTTCTGTACTTTGAAATTTAGAATATTCGCTATCTTTTTTCTTTCTGCTACAAAGTATTTTTACTGCATCTGGAAGCTCTTTACCTCTTATCTCAGCAGCTTTTCCAACTATATAAACCCCATTACCTACTCCTTCTGGAGTACTAGAATCAAATATCACAATAGCTACATTAGAATTTTTCTTTATTAATTTAGAATGCTTTGCACTTTTTTCAGAAGCCCAATATAAATTGTAGTCAGAATCATAAGCAAATGACACAGGTGATATCCATGGATTGCTTTTATCACAAGTAGATATTGTCATGTATATATTTTTCTTTATTATCGTTATAGCTTCTCTCTCTTTAATTACCATAATCTACTCTTGTCAAGCTCTATTATTATAGATTTTGCACTAATTATTATTTACTTTTAGAAGCTGCTAACTTAGCTTTTTTTCTAGCTTCTTCATCTTTCTTTCTCTGCTTATCCCACTCTATATGAGCATCTTGGTATTTTATCCCTTTTTTCTTATCATAAAGATAGAAAACTAAATTAGAAACTCCGTAAGCAACTGCAAATGCAATTATAAGCCAAAGCCATCCATAAGCCAATCCAGGAAAGTCTATGATATGAAACAATATTATGCTAATACCTTTAGGAGTATCTATTGGAAACAATACCATAAGCACTAAGAACAACACTCCTACTCTACTATCAGACATTAATTTCCAATCGATAAATATCTACCTTTTATTTTATTATGATATTAGATTTTATTGATTACGAAAGAACTTATTTCTTTCGAACAATCGATAATTTTCACCATTTCAATTGTTTAGGACTCAACAGACCTTTCTCTGTAATTATCTTGTCAACATATTTCCAATTTGTGATGTCAAAAACTGGATTTAGTATTTTAACTCCTTTTATTGATTTTGTTATTTCTCTAGTATCTCTAAACTCTATATCTATCTTTTGCCTTCTATCTATCTTAAATGTATCAGCAGCAACATAAACTTTTTTTCCGTGCTCTTTAGCAAGAATGCATAACGGTAGCGTACCTATCTTATTTACAAGGCCTTCTTTTCTAAGAGCATCAGCACCCACAAACACAAAATCTATTTTATCCATGTAAAATCCTTCTGCACCATCGACTATATAATTGACTTTCATCTTTCCCTTTAGGTCATTTATAGTTAAGAGTCCTTGTTCAAAAGGTCTTGTCTCAGTAACATAGATTTCTTTAATTTTAGCTTTGTTTTCAATCAAAGCAGCATTAACCTCATGGCTATGACAATGTGTCATTATAATTTTCTTACCGTTGAATATTTTTCTGGAATTTTTAGCTATTTTTTGCCTAGCGTCTCTAAGCACTTCAATCAAATATACAATATTTTCAAGACTTCTACTTTCAAGCAATTTTGTAATAACATTATTAGAAACCACAGCAGTTTTTCGTATGCTCATCAAGTATCTGCACTCAACCTCAAACTCTTGACCAAACCCATGTTTTTTGGCAAAATCCTTTAAATGAACAAGTTCTTGGATAGCTATCTCAGAAGCACCCTGAATCTTCATATTCCTAACGTTAGAATAAATGTTCATATACTTAATTTAGAACCCTAGTATAAATTATTTAAACCGTCAAAAGAAATTGTGTTAATCGGTAGTTATGATGAAATTTAACAAAATAGCCAAGAATGCTGTAAGCATAATAAAAGACGAACCTCTAAACATAGAGGAAAAAGTAGAGCATCTAGAAAAGCATTTTAATAGAAGAATAGCTCATTTTGAAGATTCTATGGCAACTGTGCACAGCATTATTATAAAGATGAGTGAAGAAAGCATTGCCTTAAAAGAAGAGAACGTCATGCTTAAAAAAATGATGTCGAGCAGAGAACATACGGCAAACTCCTTATTAGATGGAATAAAACAAAGAGTAGTAGAGCCTATAATGAAAGAAGGACAAGACTTTGCACACCTGGTTTTAAAGGATGATGACGATGAAGAAGTAAGCCAAAAAGATCAAAAAGTTAAGAAACATACAGCAGAACCAGAAACAGAGTTTGACAAATATAAAAAGAACAAAGATCCTGTTCCTCAAATGGAAGAAAAAGCAACTCCAAATGCAAAAGAAAAGACAGTAAAATGGATGCGCCAAAGACTTGGGTTAAGTCCGCAAATACAAGAAAAGAATTCTAAATCAAAGTCAAAGAAAGCTAAGAATAAGTAAATTTCTATCAACAAGTTTCTAATTGGTAAGTTTTAAATAAGTTCACCATAGATAATACTTATTCTATCATATTCCTTGGACAAAAGGAAGTGAGGACCATAAGGAGAGAAACCTTTGGTGTCTGCTCCTATTGAGGTGTTTAAAATATGTTGTTAGGAAAGAAAGTTGGAAAAGATATACCAGATTTAGAATTAGATGTTTATACAGCAGGAAAGATGGAAAAAGTAAAACTGAGTAAATATAAAGGAAAATGGATTGTTTTGTTCTTCTATCCTCTGGACTTTACATTTGTATGTCCAACTGAAATAAGAGGATTTGCAGCTAGAGAAGCTGAATTTACTAAACATAATGCAGTTATTTTAGGAGCAAGTACAGACTCTGTATTTTCTCACAAAAACTGGGTTGAAAGAGATATGCCAGAGGTAAAGTTTCCTATAGTAGGAGATACAAACCATGCTCTTGCTCATGCATTTGATGTAATGAAACAAGACCAAGGTATAACTTACAGAGGGACTTTCATAATAGATCCAGAAGGCGTCGTTAGATATGAAGTTGTTTCTGACTTGACAGTAGGTCGTAGCGTTGAAGAAACTCTTCGTGTTGTGCAAGCATTGCAAACAGGTGATTTTTGTCCAATGGAATGGAAACCTGGACAGAAAACCTTGGGAAAATAGACTATTTCTTTATTTGCTAATGTATTCTAATTTGATTACATATTGATAGCTATGAAAATATTATTTGTTTGTCGTGGAAATGTAGGAAGAAGTCAGATGGCAGAAGCCTTTTATAACCACTATACAAAATCAAGAAATGCTTTCAGTGCTGGAGTTATTAAAAAGGCACCAAAATTATACCCAAAGCTACCTGCTCAAATACTTGAAACAATGAAAGAAAAGGATATTGATGTAATCAGACAAAAGGTAAAATTATTGACTACGAAGATGGTTCTAAAAGCTGACAAGATTTTTGTAATATGTTCAAAAAATCTGTTACCTAACTACGTATTAAATTCTAAAAAAGTAAAATATTGGAAAATAAAAGATCCTGTAAAAATGAATTTAACCGATACTAGAAAAGTAAGAAATGATATAGAGCGTAGAATAAAATCTCTTATAGAACAGAAATAAATTGTTGATAACATGAAAAAGAAAATAATATTCTTTGATGCAGATGGAACGCTTTGGCATCCAAGGGTTAGGAAAATCCATCAATCTCCATATTACATATATAGATTGCCAATAAGCGAAACAGAAATGAGTGATAGACTAAAAATAACTCCTACAACACTAAAGACATTGAAGAAACTTAGAGCAATAGGAATAATTACAATTATTCTTTCTACACATCCACATCCTCCAAAAGAAGCAGATATTATTCTTAAAAATAGAGTCAAGCATCTAAAATTAGATCATCTATTTGATGAAGTATACCCAACTACAGTAGCCAAACATTCTAAAGGAATTTTCATTAAAAGAATACTAAAAAGAAGAAAGATCAAGAAGTCTGCAGCTCTTATGGTAGGTGATAGCTATCATTGGGACTACAAATCTGCAAAAAATGTTGGAATAGATGCTTTATTAGTGGAAAGTCACTACATGAAAATACAATACCCAGAAACCAAGAGAGCTAAGAAAACTATCAAGAAATTAAGTGATATTTTCAAACACTTGTAGTAAAACTAACCTTTTTAACCCTTCTTGTTCAATTGTTTTAATTGACTTATGATTTCAATAAACTTACAAAGGGGTGACTAACAAAATGGGATTTCACGATCAGGCTTTTAAAAAACCTGACTTTAAAAAAATATCAGATGTTATTTGGGAAATACCTACTTCATTTAAGCAAGGTATGAAAGTTCCTGCAAGAGTTTATGCAAGCCAGAAAGTTTTGGATCAAATGGATTTGCAAGTCTGGGACCAGATAACAAATGTAGCTACACTTCCAGGCATAATAAACAATGCTTATTGCATGCCCGATGGTCATATGATTCTTGTATAATAAGAATCAGGCAATTCTGGGTATGGATTTCCAATAGGTGGAGTAGCAGCATTTGATGCAGAAACTGGAGTAATATCACCAGGAGGAATAGGATTTGATATTAATTGTGGTATGCGTTTGGTATTGACTAATCTTACAATTAAAGATGTCAAGCCTCATATGCGCGAGCTAGTAGACCAGCTTTTCAAAAAAGTTCCAGCAGGTGTTGGATCAACTGGCTTTGTTAAACTAACAAAAGATGGTTTTAGAAAAGTTGTAGAACAAGGTGCAGAATGGTGTATAGACAATGGATATGGCTGGAAAGAAGATCTAGAAGTTACTGAATTAAATGGAAGAGCTGATTGGGTTGATGTTTCTAAAGTATCTACCAAAGCAATTGAGCGTGGATATAATCAAATAGGAACTTTAGGATCAGGTAACCATTACTTAGAAATTCAACATGTAAAACCAGAGAACATACATAATCATGCTTTAGCAAAAAAATGGGGATTATTCCCAGATCAAATAGTTATAATGTTCCATTGTGGTTCTAGAGGATTTGGTCATCAAATTGCAACAGATCATTTGCAGGTATTTTTAAATGTCATGGAAAGAAAATACGGAATTAAAATATTAGATAGAGAGCTAGCATGCGCACCTTTCAATTCTCCTGAAGGTCAGGATTATTTCAAAGCAATGGCAGGAGGAGTAAACATGTCTTTTGCAAATCGTCAAGTTATATTACATAGAATACGAGAAGTTTTCTCAAATATATTCAAACAAGATGCTGAAAAACTTGGAATGAAAATGGTATTTGATGTTGCTCACAACAGAGCTTCGCTTGAAAAGCATAAAGTTGACGGACATATGAAAGAAGTTATTGTCCACAGAAAAGGAGCAACAGGAAGTTATCAAGCAGGAAGACCTGAAATTCCAGCTAAATATAGAAATGACGGATCACCAGTAATAATAGGTGGTAGTATGATGACTGGTTCATATTTATTAGTAGGAGGACCAAAAGCAGAAGAAACATTTTGTTCAACAGCTCATGGATCTGGCAGAACTATGAGTAGAACACAAGCTAAAAGAACTTGGAGAGGAGAAGATCTTCAAAAAGAAATGGAAAAAATGGGTATACTTGTAAAATCTGTTTCATATCCAGGATTAGCAGAAGAAGCTGGAGGAGCTTACAAAGATATTGATGATGTAATAGAAGCTACACACCAAGCAGGCATTTCTTTAAAGGTCGCAAAATTAATTCCAATCGGTAATGTAAAAGGATAGTGTAATAAAAATCTTTGAATTAAGATAGCATAGAAATAGGCTTTCTATTATTATAGCCATTTCCTATTTCATGCCAATAATTTATTCTTTCTTCACCAACTCTCCAACATAAGAATATTTCCTTGCCTTTGTGTTTTGAGAAAAAGTCTATAAGACCTGCATTAAGATCCTTGACAACAACACCAATTTCAAGCAATATCTCAAGTTCTTTAAACAATAAATAATTAAGCTCAAAGAATTTCTTGTTCATATTTATTTCTTTATAAATATCTTCGTAATGATCAGCGTATTTTATATTTACTTGTTTTAGGACAGACATAGCACCATTTATCTCAATTATCTTTGATAAAGATTGTCTAACCAAAGGTATCATTGTCTGAGCTTCTATAACGCTATGATACTTTTTTTCAATTCTAATATGAAATCAACTATGTATTATAATTAGTCTCTAGGATATTAAATGCTTAATTATCATAGCTGATTATAGTTAAGCAAACAAACAAGACAAACTAAAATTTGGTTAACTATATGGGAGACAACAAATTCATCTCGACTTTATTTTGTTGACTTGCTATATATGAGATTGTTTTATAGAAAAATTAGCTAATCATCGTGATAAAATGAAAACACCAACATCAATTATAACAGGCTATTTAGGTTCAGGAAAGACAACCCTTTTGAAAAAAATAGCAGAACAATCTAAGAAAAAAATAGCAATCTTAATGAACGAATTTGGAGAAATAGCTATAGATAGCAAAATAATAAAAGGAAAAAACATAGACATGAAAGAAATAGCAGGTGGATGTGTCTGCTGCTCTATGACAGGAGAATTTGAACTTGCAATAAAAGAAATAATAGAAAATATAAAACCAGAAATGATAATCATAGAAACTACTGGCGTAGCAGAACCTGATGCACTTGTATTTGACATAGAAAAAGAATTGCCTTTAGTAAAGTTAGATAGCATAATAACACTTGTAGACGCTGATTCTGTTGTAAAACATCCTAGTATAGGTCATACAGGCCGTGTACAAATAGAAATAGCAGATATCTTGATAGTAAACAAAAAAGACCTTGTAACAAAACAGCAGTTAATACAAGTAAAAAAACTGATAAGAGCTGTAAATCCACGTGCATTAATTATAGCATCGACAAAATGTAGCATAGATACAAATATGCTTTTTGGTATGACATTTGAAAGAGCTCTAAAGAAAAGAAAAACAACACATAAATCAAGTATAGAAAGTTTTACTTTCACTTCAGATAAATCATTTGACAAAGAAAAATTTGAATTATTTGTAAAAAGCCTAAACAAAAAAATATACAGAGCAAAAGGATTTATAAAATTTTCAACAGGAATTGATTTCTTCAATTATGTAGCCGGAAGATACGAGTTAGAAAAATTTGATGAAGATAAAAACATAGAACTAGTATTCATTGGAAAAAAGATAAAAGAATTAGAAACAGTAATTTTAAAACAATTAAAATTATGTGAATTATAATTTCTTCATAATTCCGTTTTCTACAACAAATAAAGTATCTTCAGGGAACTCCTTCCAATTTTCTTTAGATATAGGCTGAGAGCATATAGTTATCTTTCCATCTTCCTGCAAATAACATAAAGGTCTATTCTTTCTATGAACATACAATTTCTTGCCATCTGTAAGTATGTAATTTAGTCCTCCATTCTTATTAGGAATAGAATAATCTTGAAAAGGATAGACCATACAATTAGCTTCTAACAATATTTCCTTTAACTTATCTTCTCCTCTGTTCTTCATTTCTTCCATAACATGTGCAAAAAACCTCTCAGAATCAGTCTCTCCTTGTATATTAGTATTGAATAATCTCTCTGTATATTTAGTATCTTTTTTGTATAAAGATCCATTATGAGCAAATACCCATTCTTTATCATCAATTTTGCATACAAATGGATGAGTATTTACATATTTATTTTTTCCAATCCAGGCTTTTCTGAGATGACCTAAAAATAGTCTAGATTTAACAGAATTGAAAAACAGTTTTGGTGTCTCTGATTGATAAGCAGCTATAGGTTCTTTTACTAAGCTTAGCTGACCTTTATTGAAAAAAGCTAATCCCCATCCATCATTATTTTTCCTAGAAAGTTTCAAAAATTCTAAAAACATTTTATCAAGCTTAACAGCTTTCTTAGAACTAATAAAAAACAATCTACACATTATATCACAAATTAATTAAGATCAATATTCAAATATCTTTTGATGAATTCCTTTATTTCTTTAGACTTTGAAGAATTCAAATATACATGTAATCCATAAGAAGTTGGTTTTTTAATTAACAATCCTTGTTTAATAAGTTCTATTGAAAGTTTGTCTATTTTTTTATAACCAAATTTTCCTAAATGTTGTGGTTTGAAACCTTTTGCAATATTATCAAAAGCAGTATGTCTTCCATGAAAATATCCATGTTTTGCTAACTTATACAAAATCCAAGCCATTAATTCTTCATCACTTTTTTCTTCTCTCATAAGCTTTACATTAGAAATAAAGCTTTTAATATTTATAGATACGTATTAATATTGGTGAAAAATATGCAAATGTTAGAATCGTTTGAACCTAATATATCAGACTTAATAGATCCATCTGTTAGAAAAGTATTGGAGTTTTTAATAGAAAATAGAGATTTTGATTACTCAAAAGAAGAGATGGCAGAAGGTGCAGAAATATCTAGACCAACTTTATATAGATTATGGCCAATGTTGCAAAAAAATGGTTTGTTAAAACAGACTAGAAAATATGGCAATGTACAGCTATGCAAAATAAATGAAGATAACGAAATAGTAAAATTGTTAGTTAAACTAGAAATAGCAGCAGTCAAAGAACAATTCAAACGAATGGAAAATAGAAAATAATCTACACATCAATTACTACAAGAGCTCTCCATTTACCATTTTCTTTCTTCAACTCAAAATGATGCCATGTAATTGCTTTGGCATCGACAAGGAGTTCATGTTTTTTCATATCAAGTTTTTCTCCATGCAAAGTAGCCTCCAATCTACAATGATTCTCATCTATTTTTACAGAGTATTTATTAAATAAAAGAAGCTTAGCATCTTTATAGAATATTAGCTCTTGAAGAAAATCATGTAAAAGCTGCTCAAATGTTTCTGCGCTTAATTTTAACTTTACACTTTCTGTTTGTTTAATAGTATCCAAGTCTTCTATCTGAGTTTTTGTAACAGCCAATCCAGCTGATTCAAAAAGCTCTTCAAGTGTTTCTCCAGTTGCTTCAAATGCAACATCTGCAAGAGTAAGCCCTTCAATAAATTTGTATGGCATAAGAATATTTGGAAAGTAGCTTTAAGAATTGTTGTATCTTTGAAAAAGTTCCTGAGCTAGGTCATAAATTCCTTGATCATTTAGAAACCAAAAGTTTGTTACTCCTCTTTCAATCTGAGGGTCATCAATAATACCAAAAGAAAATCTAAATATATATGAAGGTTCTCCGTAAGCTAATGAAAGCATCCTTCTCTTTCTAGAAACTAAACGTCTGTTAGTAATTTTTCCAATCTCAACTCCTATAGGCATTCCTCTATAGACAAATAGATCATCCAACTCAGATTTGTCTTTATTAGTCAGATAATCTACAAAGAACACGTTTCCAGCTTTATTAATAGAGAAGAGTGTGTAAGTATCTGGACTATTTTTTGAAGCACCAGACGCTATTTTAGGAGGAGAAAATCCTGGTATACGAATTTGTCTCAAAGAGTATTTTACATAAGCTTCCTTTACTATATGAATATAATGGCCTAAATGATCTAATTTTTTATAAAGGTGATCAGGATATTTTTCTAGTATAAATTTTTCTACAGAATCTCTATCAAATTTCCAAGATTTTATATGTTCGTTTAATGGTAATGCTAATTGATCATATATTATTCTATCAAAAGCAGTAAAAAAATATATACTGTCAGCGCTTACATATACCATATCAAGAAACCTTTATAAAATCCTTCTCCTCAAAAATCTTAGGAACCTTCATATCCAAGAATTCATAGACTTCATGCGGTACACCTATATCTCCAACCCATATCTCTCCTGCTTCCTTCTTTCCTATCAAAGAAGATTTAGGAAGAGCTAAACATAAAGTATGCGTTGCCTTAATGCAAGGATTTTTAGCTTCTCCTTTTTCCAGATCAAAACCACTTGGATTATCTATTGACAAAATCTTCTTGCCAGAATTATTTGCCATTTCTATCAGGCTTGCATATATTCCTTTTGGATCTCCTTCAAAATTATATCCTATAAGACCGTCTATGATTAAGCTAGATGTTTTCATAAGCTGTTGAAATGTAATTTGCTCTGTTTGATATACAACATTTACATACATACTCTTTAGGATTCCTACATGCCATTTTGTAAGTGCTTTCTGATTATCAGGATGATCTGCTATTAAGCATGATACCTTTGCGTTCCAGTTATGCAAAAATCTGGCAGCAACCAAAGCATCACCACCATTATTGCCTTTGCCTACAAGAATAACAATTTCCTTACCCTTAAGGCTACTTAATAAATTTCTAGCAAGCATTGCAACGCTTCGACCAGCATTTTCCATCAGCATTTGAGCTTCTACACCAAATCTATTTACAGCTATATCATCTATTTGCCTTGCCTGATCAACTGTAATACTCGGTATATCTTTTCTTGAGAATAACATTTAGAATTAGTTAAGAGTAACGAATTTAAGCTGTACAATCAGCTTCCAAAAGCTTAGATTCCTTCTTCTTTTCAATATTAGGAGTTTGTCTATCAATTCTTATATTTATTGATCTAAATCCTATTTCATATGCTTTCATAAAAATATTTTCTATCTCCTTTATTCCTAGACTGCTTGGAACAACAATCTCCTTGTTAACAATTCCGTCACAATATTTTTCAAATATATTTTGTAAATTTATTTGGTTTTCTGTGCTAAGATCTTTATTTGTAGAAAATAATCTCTTCAATGAAAAAGGTAATTGAATATGTTTTACACTATTTCTTTCAAAAACTTCTTTCTTGATTGATTCTATATCAACATTATTTTCACGACACCTTAACTCAAAAAGATTATTAAGAACTTCGTTATTTGCTATAGAAATAGGCTCTATTCCATCAGTTGAATTTAAAATTATACTCAAAGTACTTGAAGGATATATAGCTAATCTTGAAGAATTTCTTATTTTCATGCCAGTTTTCTTATGTTCGCTATACTCATAATTATCATAAACGTCTCTTTCATTTGCAAGCATCTGAGATTTAAATCTAGATTCCTCATTTATAAATCTAATTAAATCCTCAGATATTTTCAATGCCTCAGTTGATTCATAAGGAATGTTTATTCTAACTAACAATTCTGAAAATCCTATCACTCCTAAACCTATTTTTCTATTACCTTTTGTCATCATTTCAATTTCCTGACTAGGATACCTACTCATTTCTATAATATTGTCCAGGAAATTAACGCTTAGTCTGACTACTTTTCTAAGTCTTTCCCAGTCTATATTACAATTTTTTACAAATTTAGAAAGATTTATAACACCATAAACAACTGACTCATAAGGCATAAGTGGCTGTAAAGAAAGTGACTCTATTTGACCCAAAGAATTAGTAGGATTCTCTCTATTTATTTTATCTATAAACAATATATTTATTGACGATGTTCTCCATATAGCTGTTGCCAATAGATCAAAGACGTTTCTTGCACTTAGGCTACCAACAACATCGTCTGTCAGAGGATTTATCAAAGAATATTCCTCGTTGTCCATTACAGCCTTAACAAATTTTTCTGTAACAGCAACATATAAATTGAAATTTTTATACTTACAGTCATCAGAAATAAAATCTAGTATATCAGGGTGATCTATCCTTAAAACAAAATTATTCTTTTCAAGTACAAATTTATCAACATCATTTAATACATTATCAAAAAGTTTCATAAAAGATAAAGGTCCTGAAGCACTATGGCCAGAAGATACTTGACTGCCTTTAGGTCTTAGCCTTGAGAATGAAATACCTACAACTCCTCCAAATTGATTGATCATGATAGTTTGTTTAAGGCAATCAAATATAGACTCTACAGAATCTTCTACAGGAAGAACAAAAAACCCTATCAATTGTTGCGAGTCTTTACCTGCATTTATAAGAGTAGGTGGATTTGGAGAGAATTCCTGGTTAGAAAGTATTTCAAAGAATCTTTCTTCGAGTTCTATAACATCTTCCTCTTGCTTACCATACAGATATTCAGCTTGTGCAATATTTCTAGCAACTCGTCTAAACATTTGCATTGTTGTTTCTATTATTCTTCCTGTATGATCTCTAGATAAATAGCCATTTTTTAAGATATCAACAGAATCTAAAGAAAGATCATACTCATCAAAAATACCTGATTTTAATTTAGTAGATCTTGTCTTTGACTTCTCTATTCTCCTTATAATATAAGTTTTTGACATTTTGTAAAGTTTTTCTTCCATCAAAACATTTTCTATAGAATCCTGAATCTCATCTATTTTGACAACTCTATCCTTTTTGTCTATAAGAACGACCACAGAATCTGTTAGTTTCTCAAGAAACTCCATATTAACATCATTCAAATAAAGCATTAGCTGATATATGTCTTCCTTTATCCTATTCCTATCAAATTCAACAATTTTTCCATCTCTTTTGTAAATCTGATTAACAGACATAATCACATTATGGAAAACCCAACGTATATAGTTATATTATTTAACGTAACAATTTCCTTGTTATAAAGGAAAGTACATTCTTCTTTCCTTTAAAAGATTAGAGGACTTTTTTAAAAAGTTCTCTTTGTACTGTATTTAAGTTTTACAGTATAATTATTTTTGATAAATATGCCTGTAACAGTATACTCAACAAACACATGTCCATATTGCGATTTAGCAAAGAATTGGCTAAAAGAGAATAAAGTCAGTTTTATAGAAAAGAACGTACAAGAAGATGACGATGCTGCAGAAGAGATGATATCAAAAAGTGGCCAAACAGGCGTACCAGTTCTAGACATAAACGGAGAAATACTAGTAGGCTACAATCCAAATAAAATGAAACAGCTTCTTAACAAATAACTCTTATTTCTTCACACTCCTAATAAAATAAGGATATCTTCCCTTCACAAATGTATATCCAAGTATAGCTAACATAAAAGCAACCATAAGAACTCCTATCAATGTAAAAAGATACTCTTCTATCTTTATAGTTGTATAAACCCAAAAAACTCCAAATACAGAAATAAATAATATCATAAAAATAGATAGCCATCTAGGAACTTCAATAAAATGATTTGTCATTAATCATCGTCTCCGCCATCGTCATCAAAAGAAATATCATCATCCTCTTCAACATCAAAATCTAGTTCTTCTTCCTTCTCAGTTTCTGAAGAGCAATCAGGACACAATCCTATCTTAGGATCTGCCTTCTTTTTTAAGCATTTTTTACATATCATACGAAAACCTAGATAATTACTTATTATTTTTCTTGTTGTATAGGTATATAGTAAAATTACTATAACACTATGAATTTTACATATAGCTAGCAACAAACTATAATAATGATTTTTGTTGCATAGCTATAAAAGCTTTACGTAAGGTCAATTTTAAGAACATTTATATCCTCTAAAGGTGTAATTATTATTTTCGAATTTCAAGAAAATTCAATAATCTAGAGAAAGGTATCATATATTCAAAGAACAGCGTTTCTTTGGAACTTGATAAAAACCTTTCTTTTGAAAGAAAGGGGTTTATATGCCAATGAACAAATGTGAACAAGCTGTATCTATATTTCCTACAATAAGAGCAGCTATAGCTAGAAAACTTATAACTGAAAATGGAGTGCCACAGGCAAAAGTAGCTGAAGTTCTTGGTATAACACAAGCAGCAGTATCCCAATATATGAAAAGCGTTCGTGGAAAACAGATTCTACAAAATCCTGAAATAAATGAAAAGATAAGCAAAATATGTCAAGAATTTCTAGAAAGTAAAAAATATCCAGACCTATCAAAAGAATTCTGTAAATGTAAGGATAATTAGCGCTCCCGACGCGATTCGAACGCGCGACCCCTTCCTATCTCCGAATTTAGGAGAGAAGTGCTCTATCCAAACTGAGCTACAGGAGCAGACTTCATTTATCAAAGCGTTTAGTTTCTAACCAAACTACATGAGCAATACTAGAACTTAGAGTACTTATTATTTAAAATCTTTTTTCATCTTTCTTCTTTCTTGAATTGTAAGGACTATCCATTGTATATGATGTGGATTTTTCTTTATAAGGAGAATCTATGGAATATTCATTTAAAGTAAATACTTGCTTCTTATCTTCCTTTTCATAAATAGATCCTTTTACTTTAGGATCTGGTCTCCAAAATCTTTTCAGCCTACTTTTCCAATCAACAAACTTATTCATGAAACCTGAAAACAGTGGCTTCTGTGGAATACCTGTCTGAAATTTCCACAAAAGCTCTCTTTTCTTAATATCAATTGTATACATGTTACTATCCCAGCAACCTATGTATAAAATATCGCCATATAAAAAAGGTCCTGCTGTTAGAGTACCATTAGTTCTAAAAGTCCATATGACATTTCCTGACATAGAATCTACAGCACACACAGTATTTTCAACACAATTAAAATAAACTATACCATTATCAAAAACTGGATTGCTCGTCAAATAAGATTTCACAGGAGTTTTCCATTTAGTAAATCCGTCTTTAAGATTTATTGCATAAAAATCAGCTGTGTAGCAACCAGAGTAAATTATTCCATCTACTATTGCAAGTCCTGATAATTTTTTCTCAGTTTTTATATTCCACAATAAGTTTCCTTCTAAATCTAGGCAATGAATATGTCCATCACTTGAAGAAAATACAACATATCCAAAATATATATTAACATTCTCAGAAAATCCTCCAAATTTTGTAATCTGATTCCCATTAAAATCAACCAACCACGGTGAAAATACAATTCCTCCAGTAGGATATTTCCAGAGAAAATCCCCATTTTTAGACAAACAATAAAGATTTTTGTCAAGACTTGCAAAATATAATTTATTATTTACCATAGTAGGTGTTGAAAATATTCCTACATTTGTTTTGTAAGACCATAAAATTTCTCCAGAATAGGAAAATGCATACATGTTTCCATCTTCATTGCCAACATAAATACTATCTGAATATATAGCAGGATGGTCTAAAAATCTTCCATTTGCTTTAAACTTCCAAAGCAACTCTCCTGTTTTTTCATCTAATGTATAAAAATACTGATCAAAAGAACCAAAACAAACAATACCATTTCCAACAGAAGAATATCCTATAGGACCACCAGTCAAAAATTTCCATTTTAATTTACCATCATGATCTATTGCATAAAAATATCCATCATTGCAACCAAAATACAAACCATTCTCATTTGCAACTGGAGTAGCTATTATTCCGCCGCCAGATTTTACACTATCTAGCATTGATTTTAACAAAGAAATCTCTTCATCTTCCTGATCATTAATTTCTACATCTGTCAGATCCTGATCATCTTTACGATTTTCATATTCATATTCCATGAATTGATTATATAGAGAAATCTATTTAGTATTTCTTTTCTTCTTAGTCTCCTTGAAAACCTTCAGGTGCATTGTATAAAATATCTCAAATACAACTATCAACATTATTGCAATCTCCAGCCAAAAGAAAATAGGATCATCAACAGTATACGCATATATTGTCAAGAAAAGCAATCCAGAAAGATAAACAGCTGCAAATCTTAGATCCAACATCTTCTTGTGCTTTCTCATAGATTCTTCAGTCTCAAATATCCATGCAAAAAGAATAAACAATCCTCCAATTATTCCAATCAAAGCAGCTGACATATTAAAAATCCTGATTTTTATTATAAAATTGAATTTTATTAGAAATTCAACTTAACATAAATTAACTTCGAATGTATTATATTAATAGAATTAATTCAGAGAATCATAAGGATCTCCAGGACACTCTCTTAAAACATCGCCATCCAATGCTATATCTTTTCTCAAGAACAAGAGTATCGGTATTTCAAACGGACCTACCACTCTTGATAAACTGAATTCAAGTGGCCTAAGATTCTCTACCTCTTTGCGAACCAACCCAAATCCAGTTGGAAAATAAATAACAAAATGAGTATCAACTTTCTTATAAATTTTTGCAAGCTTTCGATCTTCAATTATAATATCTCTATTAGATACAAAACTTTCCCCAGGCTTACCTATAACATACATATTCCTATTATTCTTGCAAAATTCATCAATACTTGCATCGTATCTCTCAAGAACATATTTCAATAAATCATTATGTTCAATTCCAACTCTTGCACGTTTGTAATGATCTTCTGCAGACCTAAATCCTCCAGATATAAAATCTTCCTCATTAAAATAATCAACTACCATGAAAGTTCCATTATGTTTATTGCAATAAAGATCTCCTTCTTTATCAAAAATTTCAGAAATATCACATCTCTCTAAATTAGTCTTAGGTATTCTTTCAAATAGATTTTCTACTTTTTTCATTTCCAACATGGTATAACTCTGTAGAATAAGGATTAAAATCAACTTACAAACACTTTCATATTGTACTTTATCAAAGCTGACAAAGCTTCTGCACCTAAATCTGAAGATTTTGCTAATCTAATCTGTCCTTTCTTACCAACAGTTGCTGAGAATAAGAATTTATCTCCTGCGTAAAAGTTAGCCATTTTGCCAAACATGCTTTCTGGTAATTTGAATATAATATAAGCACCACTCTCTTCCCAGTCAATCTTTACTTCTTTTCCAAGTATAGCTATTCTAGGAACAACATCAATAGCTATTCCCAAAGTTTGCTCGAGCTCTTTGATATTTCGTCCTTCCTTACCTATGATTTTTGCAATAACATCATTGTCAACTGTTATTACAGCCCTAGTTCCATTAATAGTGCAAAGAGCTTTTCTGTCAAATCTTCTTATTTCATCTAAAACTTTTTCTTGAGCTAATCTTGTAACAGGATTTTCACTTTCCTCTTTAATTGGAATGACAACATTTTCTTCTCCATAGCTGTATATCTCATATTCTAAAGAGCCTGTTTCAAAATCCCTTATCTCAACTAAAGGTCTTGCAAGATCTGCCTCACTCATTCCACCAGGAACTCTTACAACCATTGCCAAATCATAAACTCTTTCAATACGTCCTCCTTTGATAAATATCACAGTATCTAGAACATGCGGTATCATACCTAATTCTATCTTTCCAATAAATCTTTGTATTGAGTCAACTGGTTCTGAGGCATGAATAACTCCTATCATTCCTATTCCAGCCATTCTCAAATCTGCAAAAACCTCAAAATCCCTTGGCCTTCTAACCTCATCATATATTGTATAATCAGGTCTTACCAACAAAAGAATATCAGCTGTCTTAGAAAAACTTCCATCCAAAGGACCATATTGAGTAATTTCCTTAGGAACTTGTAAATCTCTTGGAGATTCCAGTGTTTTGATAGTAGCTGTTTTCTCCTTTAGCAAAAAATTAGCTACTGCAGCTGCAAATGTTGATTTACCAGAACCAGGTGGTCCAGATATAACAACTCCTTCTGCTTTTTTCAAAATCCTTTCTTTTAGTTTATCAGATAAATTATAATCTTCTAGCTCTAATTTTGCAACAGGTCTTACTATAGTCAGTTCTATACCATCACTAAACGGCTGTCTTGTAATAGCTATTCTCATATTTTTTAGCTGTACAACAGTAGCACCATGTTCTCCAAACTCAATAAAAGAATCGTCTTCATATCTAGCAGCTTCCAGTATTTCTTTTATCATTGATTCCAATTCTTCTGTTGTATTAACACTATCAGAAAGATAAACAACATCCCTGATTCCAGGAGTTCCTCTCTTTGCATATGGTCTTGTACCTTCTTTTATATGCAATGACATTGTGTCTTCAGTAAGCATGCTCTCTATAGTAATTATTTTACCTTCTCTATAGGGCTTGAAATATTTTGTTTTTATACCTTCTGCTTGTGCGACTAAAGCTTGCACAACATCAGAAGTAAAAATAACTGCATCAAACTCTCTTGCAACATCAACAATCAAAGCATCAATCCTGCCAAATTTTGCCAATTTAATTTCTTCATATGTTTGCCTGCGGCCAGTCTTTTTTAAATCAATATTATTACCTTGGCAAAGTTCTCTTATTTTCTTAAGTTCACTAAGTCCTTTGAAACCTATTTCCTTTCCTCTGCTTGCCTGAGATCTTAGTTCTTCTATAACAAATTCTGGAAGTATAACTTCTTTCAAAATCTCTCCACTTTCAATTGCTTTAGAGAATACCCCAGATATTATAACACTTGTATCAGGAACAGCTCTCTCAATGTTTTCATGATGCGTATTTACAAACTCTTTCTTACCCATATTAATCAACTTGTTGATTGAAAGTTATAATTACTTTAATGTGATTTCCATTAAATTACTTGTTTTATTCAATATATATTCTATTTTCTAAGAAGGCGCACTTAGATAAAGATAATTATAAAACAAAGTATTAAAAACTAAACTTCAATTTTCTTGATAAGATCTTTTGTGATTTCCTTAGAAGGTTTTGGTGGATTAGGTAAATCATGACCAATATCAATCAGCAAAGCTATTGCATGATTAATATTTTTGTTTAGAACAGGACTAGCTGTAAAAAACTTACTATGAAGATTAATTGCTTTTTGTTTCATCTTTTTATCGTTTGAATCTTTCAAATAAGAATTTAGAATTTCTATAAGCTGTTCTTTCAACTTTTCATGATCAATTTCTTCCATTATAACATCTCTTTTTTAAAAAAAAGAGTTTTGATGAAGGTGCAAATCTAGTTACCTAGAATATACAAGTTTCCCTATATATTTTTGGCGCATTTCTTCCAAAAAGGAAGATTATGCACACGGCGATTTATATCATACAACATCTGAACAGATGCATGAAATGCATCTTTCTTGACGTTTCAAATCGCCCCATTGTAATTTACGATATTTCCACATAAATGTGAAAATAAAATAATAGAGGTGATCCAGCCGCACGTTCCCGTACGGCTACCTTGTTTATCGCTCTAGAAGCCTATTTTTAAATAATAAAAGACGTTCTTGTTTTTCTGGATGTTTAGAATTTATAGTTTGTATAAACTTTAGATGAGATTCTCTTTTTACGAAAAATCTCCAGCATTTTGATTTCTTATCATACTGATGTATTTTACCACATCGTATATTAGATTTTTCCAAAATACTTACTATTTCATCCAATTTCACACGTTTTTTCTGAACAAATTGTATATACAAAGAATCTTTTGGATTTCTTGGAATTCCTCCTTCAGCATCAAAGAACCCAGCAACATAAGCTAAAGACGATTGAAGATCTAAACTTCCTACATCTATAGGCTTTAGTAATTCTGGAAACTTTGTTTCTAAAACATGTATTTGCCTTTGTTGAAATATCCAAGAGTTTGACTCAAGTTGCTTAAGAATATCCTTTAGTCTTTCCAACCAAAGTCTATTCTTTTGTGTAATCACAGCAACTTTGCCTTTTCTTTTTCCTGTATACACATATCCGTCGTGTAGCGCTCCGTGAAGATACGCAATATATTCGTCCATATTATTTATTGTTTAGTCGGCTTTTAAAGTTACGACTTAGCCCCCCTTACGAAAGATGTGTTCAAATTGCTCAGCGCAAGCTTCACAGATCTCTCATTCGGATGGCTTGACGGGCGGTGTGTGCAAGGAGCAGGGACGTATTCAGCGAAAGATTTCATGAAAATGAAAACATCATCGAGCTGCGCGTAAAATTTTTCATTGCTAAGAGTCAAGCCAAAAATTGTTTTGCGCCAACAAATCAATTTGCCAATTTCTATCATTGCAATATAATATCTTTCTCAATTGAACTTGAAAACAAATTCAATCTGTCATGGCTGAGAAAGTTATTCACTATTGTAGATGCAATCTACAACCAAAATGAACTTTGAAAAAGTTCATTTATGGATAAAAATTTTACTTGGCCTGTGCATTCATAGTTTTCATTATCTTGATGACCTCCGCTTACTAGGGATTCCGGCTTCATGCGGGCGAGTTGCAGCCCGCAATCCGAACTGAGCGTAGATTTAAGAGATTGGCTTCCGCTCTCGCGGTTGCATCCCGTTGTCCTACGCATTGTAGGCCGCGTGTAACCCAAGAAAATTCGGGCCATACTGACCTGCCGTTGCCCACTCCTTCCTCTTGTTTAGCACAAGCGGTCTCGCTAGAGTGCTCGTCTTCCTGAGAAAACGATAGCAACTAACGACGTGGGTCTCGCTCGTTTCATGACTTAACATGACAGCTCACACCACGAGCTGACGACGGCCATGCAGCTCCTCTCGGTGTGTCAGGTAAGCCCTTCAGGCTGACCATCATCCTACCGTCTTTTCTGGTAAGGTTCCCGGCGTTGAATCCAATTGAACCGCAGCCTCCACCCCTGGTAGTGCTCCCCCGCCAATTTGGGGAAAACAATCTCATAATCAATTTTTTACACGTTGCTATACGAAATTAAATTCGTATAGCAACGTAGCAATAGCCGAAGCTAATGCTAATAGACATAATAAAAAGTTGTTTGAGATATTATTTTCTTTCTGATTCTATGTTTTTGTTTGCACAATCTACTAATCTATTTTAATTTTAGTCTGTTTCAGATCTTCGAGAAATTATTTTCTTTCCCTTAAGTCTGATGATCCTCCTGCGCCTATACATCTGGAGGAGATTCATCCTTGCGGACGTAGTCCCCAGGCGGCCCACTTAACACCTTCGCTACGGCGCTACAAATCCCCTAAAGATTTGTAACACCAAGTGGGCATCGTTTACAGCTAGGACTACCGGGGTATTTAGTACCGGTAATAAGAATAGATATACCAATATATCTAATCCCGAATTAGCTAGGAAGAAGATCTACTTTCGTGAAGAAAATCTAATAGTACTTTAGGATTATGATAAGACTTTACTATTTTTTTAAGTATGAAATTTTTTTCATAACCAGAAAGGTATTTTGAATCATTGGATATTTTTGATCCATTAATAAAACATATATCTTTGCTAAATTTAACTATATCTTCTTTTTTAACTAATCGTACTTGATCAACATATTGTGATGGATTGTATCCAAGAAATTTTAATAATTCTGTTATTTGTGTATTTAGTGTTGGGTGTTTTACAGATATGAAAACTTTCCTAACTAAAAACATAGAATTATTTTTATTTTTAGCTGGTACAACTGAAACACCACCATCACAACTTGCATATATTCTAAGAAAATCAATGGCAAGTTTCTTTGATCTAAATACATTTATTGGAATTCTTGCCATGGGATATTCGATCCCATCAATCATGATTGTTCCGAATAATTTACACGATGAAGTCTTGTTACTCAAATGCCTACATTTAGGAAAATTTTCACAAGCTTTTGTTCTATAAGATTTTGATAATTTAAACAATTTATTTGCAAGATCTGTTGAATGAAATCTTACAAAATCAGTTCCGTCACTTCTCTTAGTAATATATCCTATACTACCAGAGCAAGAAAGAAGTTGTTTTTGAAAAGATTCTATAACATTCTTATCTTTGTTTCGGAAATAAATTGCCCAACTATCTTTACCTCTAGAAGATATTCCTCCATCTGTAAGAAGATATGCTGCTAATAAAGTTAATTGTCTAATCCCCATAGTACCTATTAGATTACCCACTACTTATAGTTATCCTCTGTCCCATTCGCTACCCTAGCTTTCATCCCTCACCGTCAGATCTGTACCAGTTGAGCGCCTTTTTTGGAGAAGCCTTTCCATGAAAAAACAAGAACGACCATCCTTGATTAATTGCTAATCATGATGTTAGTGAAATCGCTATGTTCTCATAAACGCTTCTTCGCCATTCACCTGACAGAAAAATTTATTTCTTGTCATCAGGTGGTCCCACATGGATTAAAGGAATGTAAAACTCTTTTCCGTCAACGCTTTTTACGCATATTTATGAAAACGTAAGATCGTATGCTTTCAAAAAAAGCATATTTTTATTATAGTTTTCATAAACTTCTCGGAAAAGGGTTGTTTTACCCCTACCCATGAAGTACCCTCAACCTCTTCCAGTCTCTAGTCTGGTAGTATCTCTGGCACTTCCTGCAGTTTGCTGCAGGATTTCACCAAAGACACACCAAACCGGCTACGAATGCTTTAGGCCCAATAATCGTGACTACCACTCATGGCGCAGTTATTACCGCGGCTTCCAGTTAAGAAAGTTGATTCCATGATGTTGCAAATGTTTACAATTTGATAAATTGTAAATCTAGATTTGTTTTTAACAAATCTAAGAGTTTTTCTAATTCATGCGATATTGACATGACATAATATCGATAATTATAGTTATGTCATGGTATGCCAAAAGAACTTTTTGTTCTTTTGTGCAATTCATGCAAAAAGAAATTTGCATTCATTTACTTTTGTTCAGCTTGCTTAATGGCTGGCAACTGTCTTGCCCACCATTTATTCGCCAAGCTATTTACACTTGGCAAAAGACATCGAAAATCGATGCCACTCAGGGTTCCCGACCTCACACTTTCGTGCATTGGGTAGGTTTCGCGCCTGCTGCGCCCCGTAGGGCCTGGATTCATGTCTCAGAATCCATCTCCGGGCTATCACTCTCATGACCCGTACTGATTATAGCCTAGTTAGGCATTTACCCTAACTACGAGCTAATCAGTCGCAACCCCATCCTAAGCTGCCTCAGCTTTCAGTGAAAGCGCGTTCCAGCATCTCTCACCTATAGGGTATTATTCCCAATTTCTCGGGGTTATCCCCTTGCTTAGGTTAGGTTAATTACGTGTTACTGAGCAGTACGCCGAGGGCTTACCCCTCTCGACTCGCATGGCTTAGCCGAACCCTGATAGCAGTAGTCTCCGGCGGGATCAGCCAGAATTGTGCGGGTTAATTTGCTACCATAGATTATTATATCCCTGCTTTAATTATTTCGCCATTTGCACCTTCATCATACCTTATAGTAACATAAGGCACTCATCTTTAGCTACAATTGGTATGCTGTCTTATCACAGCAAGCAATCTATCAATAACTTTTGTGAGAAAGCTACTAACAAATCTTTTCACCTGACTTATACTCAAAGACAAGCCGGTCATTGTAGCCGTCATCGCTTCTTTATAGAAGCTCGAAATTCAACACATAACGTTAAAGTTACAATGTCGTAATTTTTGATGATACTAAATACTGCAGAACAAATAGTCTAATTTAATTCAAAATTTTAGGTAAATTTGAATTAACACAAAAAAGATTTTTCACAAATCATATAAACTTATACGAAATTAATCTTTTTTGTAAGACAAGTTAACAATTTAATTTGCGCCAACTACCTGTCCGCCACACACAGGATCTTATATTAAATACACCCTGTAAACAGATGTCATCATCATCTGTCTTAATAACTAAATTTTATAATTAACTCACTATACCAACAAACATTTTAGGATTGTCTATCAGCATTAACTACATTGAAATAATCTGAATTATTTCGTGTATAGTCACTAACACAGTAAAATTCCCTCTGTGTTCGTAGACTATATAACCAATAATAAAGTATATAAGCCTTAATTCTGTAAAAGCTTTACAGAAAATTCTCATCTATAAGGAACAAATAAAAATGTTTTCTAAATATCTTTACAATTATTAACCCACCCACAAAACCCACAATCTTTAGAGCTTTCAGGCATCTGTCCTTCAAGGAGATTTATAGCATTATTGAATACTCTATGTGCATTATTTGCATCTACTTTCATCTTGACAAGCTTTGTGTGAAATAAAACATCTCCATTTTGACTGACTTTATTTGGATAGTAAAATAATAAGTAGGCATAATCTTCTGTTTGATAATCATTTCTTCTAAGAAGAAAATTATACGTATCAAGCTGATCCTGATAATACAAATGCGTATCTTCTTTTAATTCATATCCTCTTGTCTTATAGTCAAGAACTATCAAAGTTTTATCTTTAACAAGAATGTTATCAACAGCTCCTCTCAATAAATTTCCTTTTAGATCTACAAATTGAAGACCTTTTTTGTTGTTTCTCCATATATCTAACAGTTCATTATCCTCAAATAATTTTACACTATCACCAAGTTCTTTCAGCTCTGGTGGCATTAGCGCCCTATCTCTAAAATAATCAAAATGATCTTTTAGAATTCTATCCATTCCACTAGGAAGGCTTGGAAATATTCCATCAGGTCTTCTAATACCCTTATTATGATGAAGCCAGAAACATCTAGGACATTCTTTCATTAATCCTAAAGAAGTTGGTGATAGTTTGTACGCCATAAGAAATAATTGACAAAAGAAGCTTTATAATCAAAAAATGCACAATTTACATCGACTCAGGATCGACCTATCTATAGACTCATCCCCGACCGATGTCATGAGTCAAGCACTTAATTTCTAGAGGTAAACTCGACTCACCGTCGACTCATTTTGCGACCGATCTTCGACTCATGAGATGAATCGACCCTTAAACAATCAATTAAAAGTTACGACATTTCCACATCCGCATTTCCAAGTAAATAATACAACGTCTTTTGTATTCTTCTCATCAGTATCTCCAGTAACAGCCATTGATATTGACGCCATGCCAGATTTTTCAAAAGATTCTTCTTCTGATTCCATAACCTTTACTAAAACCATATCTCCCTTACACTTGCTACATTTTGGAAATGCATTAACATTGACAGCTAAATTAAATGACATGTGTGAACCTCCTTCGGTCAAAAATAGACCGAAGGCATCTTGCATCTAGGCTCTTAGAAAATCCATCACATTTTTGTTGACACCATTTGTTCTAAGCTCTT
>Ga0209515_10001215_pt1 | contig 44222 bp, 42 predicted proteins | sample Subgroupgradi54m_FD_187454 | JGI IMG/M metagenome (GOLD analysis project Ga0209515, IMG submission 187454) | Subsurface groundwater microbial communities from S. Glens Falls, New York, USA - GMW60B uncontaminated upgradient, 5.4 m (SPAdes)... ... | reverse complement strand
TGCAGAATACTAGTGCTCCTACTACTGCCCCCACTTCCTCACAAGCAAGCTCTACTGCTGCACCAACTATACAACCAAGTACTACTCAAGCGACTGCACAAACAACTCCAACTGCCACTCAAACAACCCCTACGTTAGCACCACGTGCTCAAATAATTCAAAATATAAGTAATCAAACCACCATAAATAACCAGCCTGCAAACACTCCTTCACAATCACAAAGCACTCAACCAGAAGCACAGGCTACTGTTAATGAAACTATATTAGGTCCGGACGGACAGCCGATACGAAGAGTGGCGGTGCGTGAAGAACCAGAATCAAGTCCGCTTCGAGCTGCCTCATAAGTATGAATGAAGAATTACTTACACAAATAAATACTCTTTTAGAAACCGCTCCAGAAGAAGTAAGAGGGGTGATTTTAAACGGAGATATTAATTCATCAATAGCTTCACTTTCAGTGATATATCATTTAACTATTGATGAAGCTACGGCCATACAAAATACTATCGTCCTTACCTTACTAGGAATTATCCCTGTAGCTGAAGTAGAAGGAGAAATCACTAAACATACTTCACTTTCAGAACCTGATAGAAAAAATCTGCTTAAAGATATTGATGTAGGTATTTTTGAAAAAGCCAGAGTGAAATTATTTGGCGAAGAAATAGAAAAGGGGTATGAAGTAAGAAATCTTTCAGTCGGAGAAGAGAAAAGTAAAGATGAACTTCGTGCACAAATTATGTCTCATGCTGATAGAACACCGCCAGCTGTTTCAGTCCCAGTGAAAACTACAGATGTTCCACCTTCTCCTCCTGCAGCTCCTTCTCTTCCTAGATCACGAGATGAACTATTAGAAAGAATGGATGTACTAAATACTATTCCCAAAACTGAACAAGTAGAGGAACGTCTCGCTAAAATTCAAGCACAATCACAAGTCACTCGAAAAGTAGAGCAGGAAGAACAAAAGGAAGTACCATTACCTGAGCCTCTCCCAGAAATTAAAGAAAAAGTGGTTTTTCCTGAAGAATACAATGTCGACCCATACCGGGAAACTCCGGTTTAGAATATAAAGTGATATTATACATATATGCAGTTTCGAGTACCCCAATTCATTGATGTAGAAGACAAGATATTTGGACCTTTCACGCTCAAACAATTTGGATATATGTTAGGTGCGGGAGGGTTTGCATTTATTATTTGGACACTTATTTCCTTCAAGATTATAGCGATAATCCTTATTATTCCTATTTCTGGCATGTTTTTAGCACTTGCGTTTGTAAAGATAAATGAACGTCCTTTTGTAGATTTTCTAGAAAACGGCCTTAAATACTTTAGTTCTTCAAAAATCTATACCTGGAAACAGCCAATACCTAAACTTAAAGAAGATTACGCTGAAACAATCACCCAAGCCACAAAAGACACATTGGTATCTCGCGCGCAAAAGAGTCGTCTCCATGAAATTGCCTTCGGATTAGATGTTCTTGATCGAAACCCACAGGAAAATAAAGAGGAATAGGCTATACTGGGGATTATATGGCACAAGCTACTCAAGATTTCGTACCAATTGAAGGAGTTCGTGACGGTATCATCACTCTAAAAGGAGGAGAGATGCGTGCGGTCCTTATGACGAGCTCTATCAATCTAGCGCTAAAATCTCAGGACGAACAACAGGCTATTATTTTTCAATTCCAAAATCTCTTAAATTCATTGGAATTCCCTGTACAAATTTTTGTACAGTCACGCCGTCTTAATATCAAACCTTATTTAGAAACGCTTGCCAAACGACAAGGCGAAGTCAAAGAAGAGCTTCTGCAAATACAAATCCGAGAATATATCCAATTCATCGAGCGTTTTACAAGCGAAACAAATATTATGACTAAGCATTTCTTCCTCGTAGTGCCATATTATCCATCAGGGATTCCAACAGGTGGCAGTATGCTTGGATCATTTCACCCATTTGGTGGAGGAAACCAATCACATTCCATGTCTGAGAAAGAAAATATAGGATTTGAACAGGGGCGCATACAACTAGAACAGCGAGTAGCGACAGTCACACAAGGACTCACTCGATTTGGTGTGCGAGCACTTCGACTCTCTACCGAAGAAGTTATAGAACTTTTTTATAAATTATTTAATCCAGGAGAGGAGGAACATCCTATCGTACCTCAAATGAATAACAAATAACTATGGGAATTTTCGATTCATTACAATTAGGTGGCAATAAAAAAACAGATATCCGTCCAGTAGTGCCTGGAGAGATTTATGATGTGGCAGAAATGGAACTAAAAGATATTCTTGCACCTTCAGCACTTGGTGTACAGCCCAAGGCACTTAATTTGGGAGATAAAATAGTGCGTTCCTATTTTGTTATTTCATATCCTCGTTTTCTCACTGAAGGCTGGCTGGCTCCGCTTATCAATTTAGACAAGGTGTTTGATATTTCCATCCATATAGTACCGCTTGATACTGGGATTGTGATGAAAGAATTTCAAAAGAAGGTAGCAGAAGTAGAAAGTCAGATTATGGTGCGAGAAGAAAATGGTCAAGTGCGCGACCCGTCACTTGAAACAGCATTTGAAGATTTGGAATCACTTCGTGACGGTCTCACACAAGCGCAGGAAAAGATGTTTGAGGTTGGTCTTTATATTTCTTTATATGGAAACACAGAAGACGAACTTAGCAAGGTAGAAAATGAAGTACGAACCATGCTTGATAGTAAGCTTGTCTATGCAAAGCCAGCGCTATTCCAGCAAGATGAAGCTTTTTTGAGCACAATTCCACTACAACAGGACAAACTCTTGGTACATAGTAAATTAAACACTTCTCCTTTGTCTTCTTTCTTTCCTTTCGTTTCATTTGACCTCTCATCAGATAATGGAATTTTATATGGTATTAACCGTCACAATGGATCTTTAGTACTTTTTGATCGTTTCTCACTCGAGAATTACAATTCAATTATTTTTGCAAAATCTGGTTCTGGTAAAAGTTATGCAACAAAGCTAGAAATTTTGCGCACATTAATGTTTGATACAGAAGTGATGATCATTGACCCAGAACGAGAATACGAATACCTTGCAGAATCAGTAGGGGGAAGATATTTTGACATATCTCTTACGAGTGAACATCATATCAATCCATTTGATCTTCCACATCCAACTGAAGATGAGTCTCCTTCAGAAGTACTTCGCTCAAATATAGTAAATCTTGTGGGAATGTTTCGTGTAATGTTTGGAGGATTGTCTCCGGAAGAGGATGCGATCATTGATCGTGCCATTACTGAAACCTATGCACTTAAAGATATTTCAGGTGATAACGACTTTACGAAGTTAGAACCTCCGCTTCTCTCGGATTTTGAGACCGTACTCGCTGGAATTGATGGATCAGACAGCCTTCAAAAGAAACTTTCAAAATATACTCAAGGGACATGGTCAGGATTTATTAATCAGCCATCGAATGTGGATATCAACAAAAAGCTAGTGTGCTTCTCTATTCGTGATATGGAAGATGAATTAAAGCCTGTTGCGATGTATATTGTCACTCACTATATTTGGAATTCCATTCGAAAGCAGATCAAGAAGCGCTTGCTCGTGGTGGACGAGGCTTGGATCATGATGAAAAATGACGACACTGCTTCGTTTTTGTTTGGGCTTGCAAAGCGTGGACGCAAATACTTCCTTGGGCTGGCAACTATCACGCAAGACGTAGGGGATTTCTTGAAATCACCTTACGGACTGCCAATTATTGCCAACTCGTCAATTCAACTGCTTCTCAAACAATCTCCCTCCTCAATAGACGAGGTACAAAAAGTATTTAACTTAACTGACGAAGAAAAATTCCTTTTGCTTGAATCCGGAGTAGGTGAGGGGATTTTCTTTGCAGGACTAAAACATGTAGCTATAAAAACTGTTGCATCTTACACAGAAGATCAAATCATCACTAGCGACCCTTCACAAGTTCTCTCTATTCGTAAAGCAAAGAAGGATTTGGACGAAGCAAAACTCATATGAAGCATATACTACTTCTTATATCTCTTTTTTTTACCGCGCTCTTTCCTATAATCCTTTTTGCTCAAACTGCCCCACTCAATGGAAGCCTTACATTATCTCCAGAATTTCCTTTGCCACTGCAAAATGTAACCATTACTTTGGAGAGTTATTCTTTTGATCCAACTCGTGCATTTATCACCTGGACAGTAAATGGCAAAAAAGTATTGAGCGGAAACGGGGAAACTCGCCTTACTATTTCTTCTGGAGCCGCTGGTGAACAAAAAAATATTGCGGTCTCCGCACGTGCATCAGATGGTGGAACGTATAATGATCAGCTTGTACTTTCTCCAGCCTCAATAGGACTTTTATGGGAGGCAACTAATAGTTATGCCCCTCCTTTTTATAAAGGAAAGACTCTCCCAAGTGAAGGGGCGGCGATACAGTTTGTCGCTATTCCTTCTTTCTATAGTGGCGGGAAAAGAGTTCCTCCTAGTGCCGTAACGTATAACTGGACTTTTAATGATAATTTAGCACGCGAATCTTCTGGTCTAGGTAAACAAACCTATTCTACCCAACTCAATTATTTGGAAAATGAAAACGCGGTCAAGGTACAAGCAACCTCTCTAGATGGAGGGTCTCAAGCAGAGGCAAGAGACACGCTTGTGCCAAATCAAATCGTTCCTCGTATATATAGCACCAACAGTCTCCATGGAACTGATTACACACACGTGCTCACTGGTAGAATCGAAATTAATAAGGAAATTAGTTTAGTAGTCGAACCGTATTTTATTTCACCCGCATCTCTTGCTTCACCTGATCTTTCCTGGTCTTGGCTTTTAAATGGAATTCCAACCTCTCCGCAAGGAGTAAATACTATTACTATCGTTCCTAAAGAAAATGCACAAGGGGCAGGGACATTAGATGTTTCGATAGAAAATACAAAAAAATATTTGCAGAAAATTGAAACAAGTCTTTCTATTGTATTTAATACACTACAATAATATGGCCCAAAACTATTCTTTGCTCTCTCCTCTTCCTGATGGTCAAACATCGGTACCAATAGTAAGTGATCCTGCCACAGTTATCGATATGATTGCGTATAGCATGACAGCTTTTATTATTGTCGCAGGGCTCGCTTTTTTTATATATGGAATCATTCTTCGTATGAAAGGGGGCCCGAACAGCATACAACAATCCAAAGGAGAGTTTAAAAGAGTATTTATCTCACTGGGATTTGCATTTACTGTTGTTTCACTCTTACTTTTTGTGAACCCAGCCTTTGGCCAGATCACGTTTAGAAAATCCACTGGAGATATAGCTTCTACCCAACCTAGCAGTAATTTAAATACTCCTACGACGGGAAAAATCGACACTCCTTTTATTCCAAAAAATAACGACGATCCTGCTGGTTGGGCGGCTATACAAAATGATCCGCCGGTACGAGCAGCGCTACGAGGGCTACCAAATGGTGGGATTACAGTTAATAAAGACAGATGCATAACTCCTGTACAAACAAGCTGTACGACTGTGGGTGGATGGCCAGAAAGCACACTTAACATGCTCGCCCAACTCAGAAGTACGTGTTCAGGAAGAATCGAGATTACTGGAGGTACGGAAAATGGTCACAAATCTCATGGTCCAGGCCTTACTCCGGTTGATATTTCTTTAAATGATGGGACGCTTGAAAATTGCATTCGAGCCTTCCCACAAGTTGCTTCTCAAAGCTTCTGCAAAAAATCGTATTCTAAGTTTGGATTTACATTTTGTGATGAATTTTCAAATGTTTCTCATTGGCATGTGTATCAATAAATAGTTTTTACTTGATATACTTGTCTCATATATGAGAAGATTCCTCTTTTGGTTGATGGTTATAACGATATGTGCAGTACTCATTGGAGTGCTCTGGTTTTTCTTCACTACAAAAACTCCAACCGGAACGAGAGTGTTCACACTTCCACGCAATCCTTTCGGCACTGCAACCAATAAACCAAACAACAACAACCAAAATGGAGCTGGTACACCTCAATCAACAAGTACCAATCCAATTACTAATCCTTATCCTACATCGACAGAAACTCCTTTTCAGATATTAGAAAAAATATGGCCGAAGCCGGTGGCAGGCTTTTCTTTTGTATATATCCCGATACTTATTACTAGTACCAGCACTGACAAAAAAGGCAGAGAAATAACAATACAAACTAAGGCTACTTCCTCACTACTTTATTTTGTAGAAAAGGAAACAGGAAATATTTATTCAAAGAATTTAGACACGGGAAGCACTACGCGTATCACCAATACCACCATACCTAATGTACAAGATACTTTTTTCTTAAACAGTGGAAGATATGTAGTGATGCGAACGTATAATCCACAGAAGAAAAGCATTCAGACATTTATTTCTTTAGTTCCCCAAGTTCTAGGGACAAACGATCCTTTACCTCTCGGGCGCACTATATTTCTACCGGAAAATATTCTATCACTTACCCCATCATATGACGAAAAGGTTCTCTATTACTTGGTTGGACAATCAAAAGGTTCCAATCTTTTCTCATGGTCTGAAGCTTCCGGAAGCATATTTATGACAAGTCTTCCTTTAAAAGAATTATTACTTTCAACAAGCAAAGGACTTCTACTTGCAACTACGAAAGCTTCAGCTTTTGTAAAAGGGTACACACTATCACTTCCACTACTTACTACTATTTACGGCGGTCGCACAGGATTAACTTCCAATATTTCTTCTTCAGGAGAAAATATATTAGTAAGTATGTGGTCAAGTGGTGGGCTTTTAAGTTTCATACATTCCCTACAAACAGGAAAAGACCGCACACTTACCATGCAGACCTTAGCTGAAAAGTGTGCGTGGGATACTACTTCCTCCTATATGATTTGTGGCGCTTCTGACTATATAGCACCAACTTCTTATGGGCTTCCTGATGATTGGTATCAAGGTGAGGCACATTTTAAAGATAGCCTTTTCTTGATTGGTGTCCGTGTTCCTTCGGAATCGAAAGTATTTAACCTCTCAGACGAAGCGAAGGAAGAAATAGATCTGATTCATCCTGTACTTACTACCTCTTCATCATATTTAGGATTTATAAATAAAAATAATGATATGCTTTGGCTTGCAAGAATAGGTTACATTCTTAACCAGACTTCTCAAGGACAATAGAGAATATGAATCAATTAGTATATAAAGGTGTTGAAATAAGTCAGACTATTACTAATGGAGATTTTTCAACGGTAACTTCACCTGTTTCAATTATTATGTATAGTGTAATAATAGTGCTTGGCCTTGGTTGGTTCTTTAAAATGGCTATTGATCGATTAGCAGTGGGAGGCCCAGCTGGAGTAGCAATGAGTAGGAAGGACTTTATAAAGGGTGTAGTAGCAATAAGCTCATTGGCTATAATAGCTATCCTCCACTTTATTTATTCAGGACTTACTTCCGGAACTGTTGGCTTTGGAAATGCAGCTAGAAGTTCTTCAATTAGCGATAATTTCCCTCAAACTCCTTCTACACCTGCAACTCGTGCTCCAGTAGCTTCGCGATCATGTTCAGACCCAAGCGTAGTCATTTCACAACTTCAAACTTCTGGTGTGTGTGCAAATACTGTATGTAGAAGTTCTGTAGGATGTAAGCTTACTCCTTGGAGGGATATTATTATCGAAGAGTCAGGAAAAGCGGGGGTAAGTGCTAGTGTTATAGGCGCACTTCTTTGTCGTGAATCAGGAGGCGTCAATCAAACTGGTAAATTAGCACAAAATGGGAAACAAGATTGTGGTCTTATGCAAATCAACAGAGCTTCATGTGATGCTTCTATTATGGATCCGCGAACTAATATTAAAGAAGGTATACGTCTCTACAAACAAAACGCAAGTGCTGTCTCATCTTTTTCTTATGGTGGAGGCATCACAAAGGATATGATGGTGTTTGCATCGTACAACTGTTGTGGAACAGAAGGTAGTCCAAACGCTAAAAGTGTAAGTTGTAATCCTGCTACTGGTTTTAATAGTCCTATACCAAAATGGGCTTGTCCGATTGATCCTGGCACGAGTCAATTTAATATGTGCGCAGTTAAAAATTACGCGTGTGACGTAGCTGCCTGTGCAAATGATCCAAACATACGTGGATTGTTTCCGAATTAAAAAAGGACTGCCCAAGCAGTCCTTTTTTAATTTATTTTTTATGCTTTGACATGCATGATCTCTCTTTTTATGTACCAATCTTGGAATATTCCTAGAATATTGCTAGTAATCCAGTACACGCCGATTGCGGCCGGGACAACAGATGAGGTCACTAAAATAATAACTGGAAAAACATAGAGTAATTGTATTCGTAATGTGGACTGGAACGATTCCTGAAAACTTGGCTCTTTTTTATCGGCTGATGGAGTCGCGAAAGAGCTTGATTGACGCCTTGCAAGTAAATATGCACTCATACCTGTGATAATACCTACTGCAATGTTTTTCTTTGTTACATCCAAGAATCCAAATGCATTTGTATGTAGATTATCTGGAAATGCTACAAATGAATATAATGAAGCCACATCATTATGTATTCCTTTTGAAAAAACCAAATACAGAGCAATAAATACAGGGATTTGCAGAATAATCGTAAACAATGAAGAGAAGGGGTTAATCTTTTCTCTTTTATAAAGTTCCAAGGTCTTTGCTCCGGCTTCTTGTGGTTTGTTTTTATATCGTTCTTTTATTTCTTTTATTTCCTTGTCTATCTTTTTAAGGGCGTATTGGCTGCGTGTTGCGCTTATATTTAATGGAAATAAAATAGCTTTAACCAATACCGTAACAAGAATGATAGAGATACCAATATCATGCTGGGGTACTACAGATAAAAAGAATACAAGAAGATTATAAACTGGTTCGTAGAAAAGTGTGTGGAACATAGATATGATTAGTATAACAATGAATCAAGCGTTTGCTTTAATACCTTAAACGTAACATTTCCTATGGTTTGTTTTGGATAAAAAATATAGAAACCAGGGTTTTTTTCAAGACATTCCTCTGCTATTTGGTACATTCTGCGTCTTGCTTTATTTCTCGCTACGGCAGTTTTAAACAGTTTTGTCTTTACCACACAAGCAACTTTAAGCGTCGATCCTTTGCTTATTCTTACATCAAAATAAGGAGTCGTTTTTAGTACTCCTTTAGGGATGATAGCAAACTCTTTTGAGTGAATTCGTCTGCTTTTTTTAAGCATGTAAAGACGTGCCTATTTTAGACTGAAAGCTTTCTACGTCCTGCGCGGCGGCGTGCGGCAAGTATTTTACGCCCACCTGGTGTACCTTGGCGCACGAGAAATCCATGAGTTGTTCCGCGCTTCTTTCTTTTTGGATTATATGTTTGAGACATGGGGGTATTCTACCGGAAATGCATGGCTTTAGCAAATAATTATAAGAACACATCTTTTGTTTTTTTACAAACTACTTTACATGTGTATACTGGGCACATATGGACTACAGCCAACTTTGGAATAGCTCACTTTCTCAAATCGAACTTGAACTATCTAGAGTAAATTTTAATACGTGGTTTAAAAATACGCGTATTGTTGATTACAAAGAAGGGGAGGTTACTATTGGGGTTCCGAATGAGTTCGTAAAAGATTGGCTTAATCAAAAATATCATAAATTTATTCTTCGCATTTTGCGCACGATTCATGAAGGGGTTAGAGCAGTCACGTTTAGTGTAGTAAAACCTGAGAATCTAAATCGTAGATCTCAGGGTTCTATTGTGATTAATCAAGGAGCACAGCTTCCACTTCATGACTTATATATCAATAAAGATGACGGACTTAATCCACGTTATACGTTTGAAACATTTATCGTTGGATCATTTAATGATGTTGCATACGCTACTTCTCAGGCGGTTATTAATAATTTAGGTATTTTATATAACCCTTTCTTTATTTACGGAAACACAGGGCTTGGAAAAACACATTTGATGCAGGCAATCGGCAATACAGTGAAGAAAAAATATCCTGAGAGGAAAGTGTTTTATACCTCACTTGAGAAATTTTACATGGATTTCGTAAATGCGATGAATTTGAATAAAATCAATTCATTTAAGGAAAAATATAGAAAATACGATGTATTTATTATGGACGATATTCAATTCGTAAATGGTAAAGAACGCACTCAAGATGAATTATTCCATCTTTTTAATTCTCTATACGAAACCAATAAGCAAATTATCTTTTCTTCCGATAAACACCCTAATTTTATTATAGGACTTGAAGATCGTTTACGTTCTCGATTTAATCATGGCATGATAGTGGATGTTGGTATTCCATCTATGGAATCACGATTAGCTATCTTGCAAGTAAAGGCGCGTGATATGACAGATAAAATTCCACAAGAAATACTTCAATATGTGGCCGAAACAGTACAAGGAAATATTCGTGAGCTAGAAGGTGTAATGACCTCACTTATCGCAAGTGTCCAAGCAAGAAATCAAATTATAACGTTACAGGATGTAAAAAATCTTCTAAAAAATAGTATTCGTGCAAAGAAAACTATTTCAATTCCAGATATTGTAAAGTGTATTGCGGACTATTATCATATACCTGATAGTTATATTTATAATAAAACAAGAAGGAAAGATGTGGTGAAGCCACGTCAGATTGTAATGTATATTTTACGTGAAGATTTTGATATTTCTTATCCAATGATTGGTGATAAATTAGGAGGACGTGATCACACAACTGTAATTCATTCCTATGAAAAAATTAAACGTGGTGTAAAAGAAGATCCACATTTAGCTCGGGAGATAGATGAATTACGAGCGATCTTGGTATAACCTTGTGGAAAAGTAGGGGATAATGAGGTATACGGTTGGGGATAAGGAGTTAAAAATAATAAGAATTGTAGTATTTCTTAAAAGTTATCCCTAGATGAGTATTGTGTATTAGCGTATCTTTAAAAGATACATTTCTAAAATACCCTTATATATCAAGCTAATACTGTATAATCAACCATATACACACCCCTATACGTATCATAATATTTTCTTTATACTATACCTATGAAATTCGAGTGCATAAGTGAGTACTTAATTATTACTGTTGAACAAGTTGCAAAGGCACGCAGTAAATCTTCAACAGCGGCATATCTTCAAGATGTGTATATTTCTTTAGATGATCATCAACTTACACTACGAGCTACGAACTTAGAGATGACATGTGAAAAAAGTATTTCTGTAAAAGGTATTCATAACGGGTCTGTGTTAATCAAAGGAGATATTTTAGTTAAAACAGTACAAGCATTTAAAAATAAAAAAACTCCACTCACTTGTGAAGTGATAGAAGGGGTTTTTGTAATAGCTTCAGGAAATGATGTAATTGAAATTAAAACTACACCACAAGAAGATTTTCCCACATTACCTCATACAGGAGAAGAATTAGTGACGCTTCCACAAGATACATTCTCTACTTTGATTCGAGAGGTTATGTTCTGTGCTGCAACCACTGAAATTAAGCCTGAAATTGCCTCTGTATACCTTTATAATGATAAAGAGGTACTTACTGCAGTCGCAACCGATTCATATCGCTTAGCAGAGAAAAAAATCCACACTGAAAACATTCCTACTGTTAATTTATTAATACCTCAAAAATACATCACTGATATTTTATCTATTCTAGAAAGTGAAGAAGGGGATCTTACTCTTTCATATCAAACAGGGATTCTTACTTTTACTAAAAATAACCTTACTCTTTCAGTGCATAGCTTAACTGGGCAATTCCCAGATTATCGACAGCTTTTCCCAAAAGAATGTACCACTACTGTTGTTCTTTCTAAAGAAGAACTCACAAAAGCACTCACTGTGACTTCACTATTTACTGAGAATTATTCTCCACTTTCATGTCAGATTGATGGCACTACACTTACATTACAAACAAAAAGTGAATCTTTAGGTAAAGCTACACAAACATTAGAAGTTACTCTTACAGGGGAACCTATTTCTGTATATTACAACAACAGATATTTTCTTGATGTTATTCCACATATAGAAGGAAATCAAATGAAAATGGAATTTACTACCCCAAATCGCCCAGTTGTAATCACAAGTATGAATAATACTTCTTTTACGTATCTTCTTATGCCGGTGAACAGATAACAGATAGATATCTCTTATGGATTCATCATTATTTCTAAAATACACTACACTTCTTACCGAAAATACATTTACTAAAACCGCAATTATTTTAGAAATAAAAAAAACAACTGGAATTACACTTACTCCCGAGCAAATAAAAATAGAGAAAAATAATTTAATTTTATTCGTGACAAGTGCTGTTCGTACTATGCTTATCGCAAAAGGAATACATAAAAGTCTTGAAACCTTAGGCTATACCTATTATTCCAAATTATAGGTTTAAAGGCACATCAACCGGTAGTTGTGGAGGTGGAACAATTGGAGTAGTAGTACTATCGATGATTGCAGGAGTTGTCACACAACCACCATGAAGTGCTATCCAGGCTTCCACAGGATTTTCCCAGTGGTAGTATTGTGGATCACTTGTAGGATTTGATGGTGGAGGCCCAGTAGGGTTATCTTTATCGACATATGATAAAATCGTATGTGCCTGCCCATCAATACACCACTGTCCGCGTAAAATTGGCTTATCAGCAGTATTTGGTAGTGGTTCTGGGAAGTATTCAATCGGTGTGCCGGTGAGAGCCGCCTCCATCGCTTTGTGCCAAATTGGAGCCACTACAAAACCAGCTACTTTTTTATTAATTGGAGTATTGTCATTATTTCCTGCCCACATACCTATCACAAGTGAGGGGGTGTATCCTAAAATCCACACATCTTTATAATCATTTGTAGTTCCAGTCTTAGCCGCTACTGGTCGATCACCGAAATAAAGAGCTGAATTTGCGCCATAAGAAGGAGTACGGGCAACATTATCTGAAAGAACATTTGAAATTAATGATGTTACTTGTTCAGGTAGTACTTCAGTTTGAGTAGTGGTTGTCTTTTCAAGTAGAATATTATCTACATCACGTACTTCTTTAATTGATTGTGGGTGACTATAAATACCATTATTTGCAAAGACACCATATGCATTTGTTAACTCAAGTAGGGTGATTTCACCACCACCTAACACAAGAGAAAGTCCGTATCTAGCCGGATCAGTAATGGTAGAGAGCCCCATTTTTTGGGCTAATGTAATAGCAGTATTTAAGCCAGTAAGATAAAGGAGTTTTACCGCAGGGACGTTCAATGATTGTGCAAGTGCATCACGAAGTGCTATCGGTCCTCGGAAAAGACCATCATAATTTTCTGGTGAATAACAGGAAGTTGATTTTACACCTGGTTTTGGATTTCCATTTTCATCACAAAGAGCACTGAACTCTGTCTTTACATCAAAAAGTATTGTTTCAGGAGTAAATCCTTTTTGGAATGCAGCAGCATACACTATTGGTTTAAATGATGATCCAGGTTGACGATTGGCAGTAGCTATATTATATTGTCCATCGATCGCTTTATCAAAGAAATCTCGTGATCCAACCATTGCAAGTATCTCTCCGTTTTTTGGATTAATTGCAACAAGTGCTGCATTTTTCGCTTTAAATTTCTTTTCATTTTCAAGTGCACCTTGTTTCACAATATCTTCCATTTTCTTTTGTAGTTCGTAATCAAGTGTAGTGATTACTTTTAATCCACCATTTTGTACGACATCTATACCGTATTTTTGTTCTAGATATTCACGAACATAAAATACAAAATGAAGTGCTTTTCCTGAATTGCTATCATCCTTCACAAACTCTACTTTTTCATTTTGTGCGGTTTTCATTTCTTCTTCTGTGATATATCCAAGATCATGCATGCGAGAAAGTACAAGATTTTTTCTTTTATCAAGCGCTGCGACATGTTTTCCAAAAGGAGAATAGTACGTAGGAGATTGAGGGAGTGCTGCCAAATATGCTGCCTCAGAAAGTGTCACATCACTTGCGTGTTTGTTAAAGAAAGAAAGGGACGCTTCTTCTACTCCATACATTGTGCCACCATAAGGGCTTTCATTTAAATAAATAGATAAGATAGTATCTTTAGGAACTTGAGCATCCAATTTAAGTGCCAAGATAATTTCTTTTACTTTTCTAGCAATTGTTTTATCACGAGTAAGAAGCGCGTTCTTTACTACTTGCTGATCAATAGTTGAACCTCCCTGAGAAAAGCCTCCCGATTGTAGATTGGCAAGCATTGCACGCGCAAATGAAAAAGGTCGAAAGCCATTATGTTCGTAGAAATGTGCATCCTCGATAGAGATAGTCGCTTGTTTAATGTAGGGACTGATTTTATCAAAAGGGACTTCAGTACGACGTATATTGTCATGAATGTTGTAGAGTACTATTTTCCCAGTGCGATCATAAATTTTGGTCGAGTTTGAGACAGATCTATTTTCAAAATTATTAAAATCAGGCAAATCCATTCTCGCTATCCATACGGCGACACTTGCAATAGTAAGTAATGCAAGGCCAAATATGATAAGTGACAATTCTTTACCAGCCTTTTTTAATTTAGAAGCTTTACGCTGTGAGTGTGATTGCATATAATAATTATTCTAACACGTAAGCACAATTCTTAAAGAGGTAGGTCAAGTATGGTAGTATTAGAGAATATACTAATTTATGGAAAAGATTATCACTGATGAAGCACGTATCGATGAGCTTCTCACTCGCGGAGTGGAAGATATTTTTGTTAAAGAAGAATTAAAAGCAGCCTTACTCTCTGGAAAGCAATTACGAGTGAAGTTGGGAGTGGATCCCACTGGACCTAAGATTCATCTTGGAAGAGCTATTCCTATTCGCAAGCTTCGCGAGTTTCAAAAACTTGGGCATCAAATTGTTTTTATTGTTGGAGATTTTACTGCTCAAATTGGAGATGCTTCAGATAAAGATGAAAAGCGCCCAATGCGCACTCGCGCGAATATCGATGAGAATCTTAAAGATTACAAAAGCCAGATTTCTAAAATAATTGATGTAAGTAAAGCAGAATTTGTGCACAACAGCGACTGGCTTTCGAAGCTTACTTTTGAAGATGCAACCAAACTTGCTGAATGCTTCACTGTGCAGCAAATGCTCGCGCGAAGAAATTTCAAAGATAGATATGATGCCGGCAAGGAAATTTCTCTTCGGGAGTTTATGTATCCACTTATGCAAGGGTACGATAGTGTGGCCGTAAAAGCAGATGTAGAAATCGGTGGATTTGATCAATTGTTTAACTTGAAAGCGGGCCGCACCATTCAGGAATTTTACGGAATGCCGAAGCAAAGTATTATGGCAGGAGCCATGCTTGAGGGGACAGACGGAAGGAAAATGGCTACTAGTTGGGGGAATATCATTACGATAGTTGATGAGCCTTTTGATATGTTTGGTAAGATAATGGCGATACGTGATGAACTTATTATTAAATATTTCACGCTGTGTACAGATCTTACGCTTGTTGAAATCGGAGAGTTTGAGCAACAAATGAAAGATGGTGCAAATCCAAAAGACATTAAAATGCGATTAGCTGAAGAAATAGTGACGTTGTATCACGATGAGAAAGCTTCAGCGCTCGCTAGAAACTCATGGGTAGAAGCTTTTGAAAAAGGAGGTTTGCCAGAAGTAGTTCCAGAAGTTATTGTTTCAGAAGGAAAAGAATTAGGAGATATAGTTGTACAAGAAGGAATTGTTACTTCTAAAACTGATTGGAGGCGCCTAATAGAGGCTGGAGCGGTTACTGGAGAAAACGATACTGCTATTTCCGATCCGAAGGCGCTTGTTCAAAATGGAATATATAAGATTGGTAAAAAAAGATTCGTTAAAATTATAGTGAAGTAGGGGTATTGGTAAATAAAAAGTACCGCCTTAGGCGGTACTTTTTATTTACCAATACCCTTCGTCATTAGCCAGAAAGGCTATGTCTACTTCATCATCATCTTCTGTCTCGGTCACAAAGAAAACCTCATCTTCTTCAATGACACTCTCTTCAAAAACTGCTTCAAGCGCATCTGGATTTATCTCAACTACATTCTTTGGCTCTTCTTCTTCGGACATAAGGTTATTTATGACTCAAAAGATAACAAAGATTCTGTACTTATGCAAGCCCAGATCCTATTTCTGTGGATAATGGCTACGCATAGTGTTCTGGTGGGCACTGTGGGTGAGTGCAACCGCTATCGCATCTATTTCATCATCTACTCTCTTTTTGGCAGGTAAATCAATTAATCTTGTGACCATGGCGTGTACTTCCTCCTTGCTTCCTCTTCCATGACTAGCAATTGCCAACTTAACTTGGGTAGGGGAATATTCGTAGATTGGGATACCCTTTTCTTCAGTTAAAAATTTTACAATACCACAAAGATTAGCTACTGCAATTCCTGTTGTAACATTGCTTACGAAAAATAACTTTTCGATTGCTACTTCCTGAGGAGTGTAGCGTCTCAAGAGTTCTCTAAAAAGATTTCCAGCTTGATGGAGGCGCACACTCTCAGAATCTTTTTTATTGGTTTGAATGCACTCAGAAAAAAGTAATGTTTCCTTACCTTGTGTTTTTTCTATAATACATACTCCAAGTCGATCATATCCAGGGTCTACTCCCATGATGCGCAAAGTAGGAATGTTCATGAGTTAGCATTTCATAAATGCACGCGCTTTTTCTGTTGCTTTTCTTCCGCGAGGAGTTCTTTCAAGTAGCCCAATTTGAATAAGATATGGTTCAATCACATCTTCAATAGTTGCTTCTTCTTCGCCCGTTGCGGCAGCAATAGTTCCTACTCCCACTGGTCCACCATTAAACATTTTGAGTATTGCTTCAAGCACCATACGCTCAGAAACACCAAGTCCAAGTTCATCTATTTCAAGCATAGAAAGTGATATTGAAACCACTTCCTTATCAATGAGTGCCTTATGCACTTGCGCGTAATCCCGTGCCCGCTTCAAATAATAATTTGCAGTACGAGGAGTGAACCTTGAACGCTTCGCAATTTCATGTGCAGCCTCAGGGGGCAATTCCATACCAAGCGTGATTGCACTTTTAGTTACGATACGTGCGATTTCTTCTTCTGAGTAATATTGCAAACGGTGCACCCCACCAGAAAAGCGAGAACGTAATGGAGAAGATAAAAGTGAAATACGAGTGGTCGCTCCGATTAACGTAAAAGGAGGTAGGTCAAGCTGAATTGTGCGTGCCGTTGGGCCTTTGCCAATTACAATATCTAACTTGCCAGACTCCATAGCGGGGTAGAGCACTTCTTCAATTAATTTATTCAAACGATGGATCTCGTCTATGAAAAGAACATCGCCCGGAGAAAGGTTGGTGAGAATAGCTGCCAAGTCTCCAACTTTCATAATTGCAGGCCCGCTTGAAATGCGAATGTTTGCTCCTAACTCTTTTGCGATGAGATGCGCGAGAGTTGTCTTGCCGAGTCCTGGAGGGCCGTATAAAAGAATATGTTCCGGAGGAGTATTACGTTCTAAAGCTGCATCGATTAAGATACGTAGGTTTTTTTTGATAATTTCTTGTCCAATATAATCGCTAAAGGTAGTAGGACGAAGCGTAGAGTCAAGATGGCGTACTTCTTGGTCGTTTAATACTTGAGGAAGTGGAGACATATCTCTAGTATGCAGCAGATAGGGGAGATTTGACAAAATATTATGATATGTTATAATGGGACTTATACATGCTTGCACAGGAATTCTGGGAGATTGTGCAAGCTGATTTTTTATAGTACAGTTTCTTTCTCCACAAACATTGTTCCCGCCAACTGGCGGATTGTCAAACCCATAGTTCTCTAAATAACCGGAAACGCAAGTTTCTATCTTCTCATATCAAAGGACGGGCTGGTCTAACATTTTTAATGCTTTCGACTGTCTCTATCCTTATGATGGATTTTTCTTCACCAAGGGGTTGTTTAGAGGCCTATGGGTTTGATCTCCACAAAATAAAAAGCCGACATCTGATGATGTCGGCTTTTTATTTTTCTACACCTCATACAAATCCACAACTTTTCCAACTTCTTCAAATGAAGTAATACCATCTAATACTTTCATAAGTGCATCTTCTTTAAGAGTAGGAATACCTTGCACTATCATAGCGTCTTTTATTTCACGCTCACTTGGATTAGTGGCAAGTAATCGTTCAATCTCTGGAGACATCATAAGTGCTTCATAGATGCCAATGCGTCCTTTGTAGCCATGGGTACACCTGTCACACCCGACTGGTTTGTAAAGTGTGTAGCGAATATCTGCTCGTCTTCCACCTAATGCTGCACCTTTACCTACCGAGACCATGTTGCCAATTGTTTCAGTAATGATTTTTGCTTCTTTTTCATCTGCATCAACTGCCACTTTACAATTGACACATAATTTTCGTACGAGTCGTTGCGCGAGTGCAAGCGAAAGTGCAGAGGCAATAATTTTTGGATTGATTTTAAGATCAATTAATCGTGGTATAGTTCCTGCGGCATTGTTAGTGTGAAGTGTAGAAAAAACGAGGTGTCCCGTGAGTGCCGCATTGATCGCTACTTTTGCAGTATCTTCATCGCGTATTTCTCCTACCATGATCACATCCGGATCTTGGCGAAGTACCGAACGAAGTCCAGAGAGGAAGGTATATTCTTTTTCTTCTTCCACTTGGGTTTGTGTGATGCCTTCCAAATGATATTCAATTGGATCTTCTATGGTGATAATTTTTATATCTGGACTATTTAATTTTCTCAAAAACGCATAGAGTGTGGTTGATTTACCGCTTCCTGTTGGACCAGTAGTTAAGATCACACCGTTAGGTCTCGCAAGGGCGCGGGTTACTTTATCATACACAATTGAACTCATACCCATTTCTTCGATATTGGTCACCGTATCGCGCGGATCAAGCAAACGCATCACAAAACTTTCACCGTAATTTCCTGGAATAATAGATACACGAACCTCGATCTCCGCCTCTTCCAAATCAATACTGAATCTTCCATCTTGAGAGTTTCCTGTAGTTGAAAGCTTAAGCCCTGCCAAGAGTTTCAGACGACTGTTCATGAGTTTCATGAGAGCATGATCTAAGAATGCAATGTCAGTAAGCACTCCATCTATTCTGTATCGCAATTTTACTTTATTTTCTTCTGGTTCGATATGAATATCACTGGCATCAAAAGAAAGAGCTCCGGCAAAGATGAGTTCTATCACTCGTGAAGTTTTGTAGAGTATCTGTGATCCATCGAAACTATCGAAGGCATGTTTAAGATCATCAAGAGATTTCAAATCTTGAGAAATTCTAGAGAGTCCTTCTTTGGTGAGGTTAAGCGTACCAGCATCCACGCGAGAGGTTTGTTCCAATTCATCGTAGCGACCCCATGCATGATTAAGCGAGGCATGAGAACACAAGAAAAGGAAAATTTCACTGCCACGAGTTTCTAGTCCTCGAATAAGTTCTTCTGCCCGAGTATTGTTAGGGGAGAGTAGGGCGATATATAATTTATGCCCAGAAATTTTAAACGGAACCATATTTCCCTCTCTCGCATCTTTTTGAGGGATCATGCGAAGTGCATCACCTTCTGGTGCCATGCCACGAAGATCGATGTAAGGAAGCCCATAGGTATCTGAAAGACTTTTTATCAAAGACTCTTCCTCATCCGTGCGAAGATCTTTCAGCGATTGGGTTTGTGCGAAATCATCGAAAGTAATCATATGGGTAGTATATAGCCGTTAGGCATTAGCCGTTAGGGGATACCATAGGGAAAAGTAAGAAATACCTTGGAAAATCTACCGATTTTCCAAGGTATTTCCATAAGCTCGTCTACTTGACAAAACACGTAAAATGTGCAATAATATACCCAAGCCCTGGTAGATTGACCCAAAGTCTTTTTATCCAGGAAATCAGCCTTTCTTTGTCACAGGAGTTCAACATGAACACTTTCTTCAAAGTCGTCTTCGCTATCTTCGCTCTCGGCTTCATGTCGGGTGCGAGCGCCAACACGCGTGATTGCGGTTACGGCATCTCCGTCCAAGGAAACACGCCGTGCCCCATCATGATGCCCAACGGGCAAGGTGGCTGGTACCCAGCTACTCAAGGCCAAACGTCAGTGGTTCCCTCGTCGACTTCGACCGGCGGATGTGTGTCTGTTGGCTCGACGTCGGGACTCCTTCGTTCGAATGGTTGCTTCTACGAACAGAGCACTGCGGGGTATCCGGCGAACTTTTATTCGCCGCACGTTCAAGGACATTGCTGGGTCGTCGACGGAGGTCTCCTCTGCCGGCCCCAGCACATTTCCTTCACGCAAAGCTACTCCGGCAGCCGTGCTGCCACGTCAGGCAATTGCCACGTGCTTCGCGACACAGCTCTCGGTGCCGCGGTCGGGGCAGGTGTGAATCACCGCGATCGCATCGTGGGCACACTCGTGGGAGGTTTGGTTGGCCTTGTGGTCGGTCAGTCCGATTGCGACCCGGTGCAGATCGCGCAGGAAGCCACCAAAAAAGGACTCTGCGAAGGAGATACGCGGCCGGTGAAGCTGAACAAGCCGAACCACAAGCAGCATGGTGATTGGGTCTGTCTTCCCAACGACGTGGCCAACAAGCCCGACGATGAAGGGCAACCCTCCGCCCGACGCGAACCGCAAGGGTCGTCAACGCCGAGCGCTGTCCGCAACCAGTGCAGTCACAAGAACAACTGCCCAGGAAAAGTCGCAGTCATCCGTGCAAACGGTGATGCTGCTTGCCGTCCGGCCAATGCGGACGCAGAGCCCGGCGAGAAGATTTGCAGCTGAATTAGAAGTAAGCCCTGCTTGCTTCCCAAACCCCCGACTTCGGTCGGGGTGTTTTTTATTATGTGAATATTTGACAAAATATATAAATACTGTATTCTACTAAATAAGCGTCATTGATTTGGTATCTTGCCAAACAATGATTTCGTTCACGTACTTTTTGAGGAGTAATCTCATGTCAGATGATTCTTTGACACCACCCGCCTCTGATCCTTTCTCAGCTTTTGAAGGAAGATCAAAGCGGCCACTTTCTCAAAGCAATACATTGTTTGGGGTGAAAAGAGGGTACTATTACATGGGTGTAGCCGTTCTGCTTATCACGATCGGAATTGTGTGGTACTACCGGCTTCCCATTACAGAATGGTGGAAGAAAACATTCAAGTCGGCACCGGCCCCCGAACTCGACTCGAAGAAAGAGGAGAAGAAAATACCGGAAAAATTGCCTGAACTGGCAGGAATCAAACAAGTTGTACCGCCAGTAGAGCAGTCTGAAATGCCTCCACCTCCTCCGGTTGTTGTGGCATCGCCCCAATCCGAAAAAGTGGAAAAGGTAGCGGAAGCTGCTTCAGCAGCCCCTTCTGCTTCTGCTGTGCAAACCAGTAAGAAGAGAATGAAAAGCAGCCAACACCATGACAAGGTTGCCGGGTCAAAGACACACCAGGGTTTGACCCCGAAAATCCCGTATCAGCTGTGCACCGCCGAGGCACAAGGCCGGTTCGTAGCCTCCACATTTGTGTGGAGCATCAACCCGGCCACTCGAAAAGCCAAGTGTGACGCGTGGGTAAGGAAAATCACTGCGGCACAGGCGAAAAAGCATAGCCCTTCCTAAAGGGTAAGACCAAAGACCAGGTGTAACGTCCCCTTTCATAGGGGACTCTTTTATTTTGAATAAAAGGAGCCCTTGACAGTTCCTAGATTTCGTGTATACTATATGTAAGTTTGGAGGAATTTATTCCGACAAAACCACGTTCGTCGACATCCATTCGTCAACCGCTCAACATGCAAGGAGAGCATTGCCATGAAGAAATTGTTCCACACTTTGATTGCCGCTCTGGCAATTTCCGCGTCATCCGGTGCCTTCGCTGAAGGCACCATCTACGATGGCTGCGATCAGGCCGTCAAGAACAGCAAGGCCACGTGGTACGTCCCGTCGTACCGGGCGAACGCTCCGGTCGTCGGCAACGACGAAGAGATTCGCCCGCTCGAGGCCCCGATGTGCGTCCACATGGATGTCGTCGGCGGCTGGGCAGTGGTTCCCCTCAAAACCGGCTCTCGTGTCGTGTTCAAGAAGGGGACCAACCAACCGGTTCGCCATGCTGACTGCAACAACCCCATCGCTGGCGGCATGTATGTCGGCAACTTGCCCGGCGTCGTGCCGCCTCCCGTGACTGCGACCGTTCAGGCACCCGCCGTTTCGGTTGCTGTCACTGGCACCGGGGTCGGCAACACGTTCGAAAGCCGCAAAGGGGGCGATCGCGAATGCATCGTGCTGTTCAATGGACGCCTGATTGCCTCCACATTCGTGTGGGGTTCCGATCCGGCGAAGACCAAGGCAGTCTGTGACATCTTTGCTGCAGGGAAGCTGGCCGAACACACTGCCAACACACCCTGACGGCGTGGTCACAGTACCCTTGACTGCAGGCCCTGTGGCTGCTGTGTCGACCACATTGGTCGCCGGCTCGCCGGGCACTGGTGGCAATCAGTGCACCCAACGCAGTGGTACCTCGGTGAAGGTCCACAACTGTGGCGACCGCATCGCGGTCATCCGTCCCAACGGCGACGTTGCCTGCCGACCCGCTTCGGCTCCCGCCGAGCCTGGCGAGAAGCCCTGCACCTGAAGCAAGTCCTGCTTGCTTCCCAAACCCCCGACTTCGGTCGGGGTGTTTTTTTATTGTAAAAGGTGTAGGATGCTGCTAGATAAATGAGCAGAACGATTGTACTTGACAAGTGCACACATTATGTGATATAATGTGTGAATATTATTTGAGACAAAAAATTATGAAAAACAAAATTATTACAATGATTCTAGGGGTTTCTATGACTATCGGGAGTTTTCCGATGGCTGTTTTTGCGCAACAGGCTGACTATACTTCTACATATGATTTTTATAGTCCAACAACTTCTACGTACGATTATACTTCGCCGGTAACTTCTACGTATGACTACACTAGTCCTGTGACTTCAACATATGATTACACTTCTCCCAGTGTTTCCACATATAACTACACAAGTCCAAACACTTCTGTGTACGACTACACGTCACCGGTAACATCAATTTATAATTACACGTCTCCAAATACTTCTACTTATAATTACACTACACCAACGACTTCAGTGTATGACTACACATCACCGGTAACTTCAACGTACAATTACACTTCACCTGTGACTTCGACGTATGACTATACATCTCCGACTACATCGGTATATAACTATACGAGTCCAACAACTTCAACCTACGATTACACGTCACCGGTAACTTCAACGTACAATTACACTTCGCCGGTAACTTCAACGTATGACTATACGTCTCCAACATACACCAGTCCAACCTATACCTCTCCTGTCTACAGTAATCCGACATATACTACTCCTACTTACACACAGACATATACAGCTCCTGTGTATGCGCCTACAACTTCATACACACCAGTAACCTACTCACCAGTAACCTACTCACCAGTAACCTACTCACCAGTAAGTTCATATGTACCAGCGACATATGATTACTCGACTGTGTATTACCCGCCAGCACAAAACTACATCCCTTCAAATCCGTTTATTCCAGTGACTCCACCAATCATTACTGTTCCTCCAGTGATAGCTGATCCAATCGTGTGTCCAGCCGGATACTATGGTAATGCTCAGTATGGATTAGGTAATTGTTATAAGTCTTGTTCAACAGGAAATGTGTGGTATCCACATACATGTCCTACACCTGTTCCTCAGCCTTGTACTGGTTGCGCGTGCCCTGGATCATATGGATGTCCTACGCCAACTCCTACACCTCAGCCAACTCCAGTGTGTCCAGCAGGATACTATGGTAATGCTCAGTCAGGCTACAATAACTGTTACAAGTATTGTTCATACACTACGGTGTATTACCCAAACGACTGTCCAGCTCCAATACCTCAGCCTATTCCACAACCAATTCCTGCTCCGACATATTCATGTCCGGCCGGATATTATGGAAATGCTACATGGGGATATTCAACATGTTATAAGTATTGTTCTACAGGAACGGTATATTATCCAAATGATTGTCCTAGTTACAATCCGATTCCAACACCGCAGCCAACTCCTTATTGCCAGCCAGGGTCAATCTATTATCCAAATGATTGTCCTGTTTACTATCCAATCCCAACACCACAGCCAGCTCCGTATTACCCACCAGCTCCACGACCACAGCCGCTACCTCGTCCTTCGATTGTCGTAAACTCCGTAGTGACAAGCATCACTACAGAAATCACCGACACATCTGCTCGTTGTAATGGTATCGGTCTTATCGCAAACAATGCGCAATCAACTGCATGGTTTGAATACGGTGAGACTGCATCACTTGGCCGTACAACTGCAACTGCAAATATCGGATCTGCTCCGACTGCACCATTCTCAAACAGACTTACTGGACTTAAGCCACATACAAGTTACTTCTGTCGCGCGGTGATGACAAATGCCAACGGCACAGTAAAGGGAGACATTGTAAAATTCACAACGCTTTCAAAGAAAGTGCACTATGTTACACCTACTCCAGCTCCAGTAAAGAAGACTCCGAAGCCAACTAAGAAAGTAGAATGTGTCGACGGAACATATGTATCTGTCTCAAGCACTGAAACTGCTCAGATATTAACAGAAGGTAATAAGCTCGTAACATTAGCCTTTGAAAAAGTACAAGGTGATGAAGCTGCAAAAAGCACAGTTACGTACAGACTCTCTTACAAAAATATCTCTGCACAAACACTTAGTGATATTGTCGTAAAGATTAGTCTTCCACAAGAATATGATCTTATGACTACAAGTACGGGGGCGTACGATAAGAGTACACGTACTATTACTGTTCCGCTTACAACGCTTAATGGTAACGCACAAAATGCAGTTACTTGGACAGTAAAGATTGCTGATAGTGCAGTTGCCGGACAGTCTGTCATAACTACTGGGTATGTAGGATATACCATCCCTGGAACAGCCGGAAAAGAAAAAGTTCTAGATGAAGTAACTACCTATCTTGTAAGTTCGATTGTTGCTGGTAATGGAGCATCAGCAGATAAAGTAACTACTACTACTACAACAACTACTTCTTCTCATTCTTTCCTACCGAACACACTCGTTGAATGGCTTGCACTCTTTGCAATCATTCTAATCCTAATTATATTAGGAAGAAGTGTATACCTATCGATGAAGAACAAAGAAGCACCCCGTGCTCACTAAAACGCCACACAACAATAAAGGCCTTATGTAGAGTGTGGTCGCCTAATAAACAATGCAAAAGCCGCCCCGGAGGGGCGGCTTTTGCATTTCTGTTGCTATAAATTACAGGCTACTAGCCAAAAGCGGCCTATGGTACCATGTGTCTATGAAAGAAGTCTCAGAAACCATGATCTATGCTCTTGCAGATGTTGGCGAAATGGCGCGCAAGGTACTGGCTACGACATCTCATTTCCCAGAGAATTCTGCAACAATTGTTTTTTTGGAAGGGGATTTAGGTGCGGGTAAAACCACTTTCACTCAAGCGCTTGCTCGCGAACTTGCGGTCAAAGAACCTGTGATCAGCCCTACGTTTATTTTGAAGAAGTCTTATGCAGCTGAACATCCTAGATTTACGACACTTATTCATATTGATGCATATCGTTTCGAAAAAGAAGATGAGGCAAAGGTTCTTAAATTGGAACATGATACGACCGACCCACACGCACTTATAGTGATTGAATGGCCATACAAAATGCCGTATCTTAAACCCCACTTGCTTATGGAATTAGAAACGATAGATGAGAATACAAGAAGAGCAACTCTTACCTATGAAAAAGAATCCTAATAAAAAGATAGTGGTACTTCTAGATGCTCACGCGATACTTCATCGCGGCTATCATGGTATGCCATCCTTTACTACACGTGACGGTCGTCCCACAGGAGCACTCTATGGATTTATCACCATGGCGCTTCGTATCAAAGAACAACTGAAGCCTGATTATGTCATTGCATGTTATGATCTTCCGAAACCAACATTTCGCCATACTGCATACGAAGGTTACAAAGCAGGGCGCGCCAAGACAGATGAGGCGCTTGTCTCGCAGATTATTGTCAGTCAGGATGTATGCAAAGCGCTTGGCATACCAGTCTATGCATGTGAAGGATTTGAAGCGGATGATATTTTAGGAACCGTCGCTGAACAAACTAGAAGTAACGACGAGATCTGTATGATTATCGCTTCTGGAGATATGGATACAATGCAGCTTATTGAAGATGGGCGCGTACGAGTTTTTACGCTTAAGAAAGGAGCAGAGACAGTGCTCTACGATGAGAAGGCAGTACTAGAGCGATATGGCTTTGCCCCGTACCAAATTCCGGACTATAAAGGATTGGCGGGTGATCCGTCAGATAATATTACTGGCGTACCAGGCATCGGAGACAAAACCGCCACTGAATTAATTCAAAAATTTGATTCAATTGAAAAGATCTACGAAGCGCTTCATGAAAACAAGGAAGCACTTCTAGCAAACGGAATTAAAGAACGAACAGTAAAACTCCTTACTGACGGAGAAGAAGAAGCGTATTTTTCTAAAACACTCGCGACGATTAGGCGTGACGCACCGATTACCTTTGAGCTTCCAGAGAAGATGTGGGTCGAGGGGATAGATGTTCCAAAATATAAAGAGATGTGTGATCTCTACGAATTTCGCTCACTTAGAAATAAATTTGATTCGTTTGAGGAAAAGGAAGAAGAAGTAGCAAGGGCAACGGAAGCTGAAGAAAATATTGACCCTACGCTTTTAGATGAATTAAAAGTGATGACAAATCTTCTCGATAGCGAGACGCTTGATCCTTCGCTTGAAACCATTTATGAGGTTACTAAAACCAATACGCCAATTGAAGCGCAGAAAGTATTAGAGACGAGTCTGAAAGAAGAAAATTTGTGGAAATTATATGAGGAAGTAGAAAGACCTCTTATTAAGCAGGTGCAAGAAATGAGGGTGACTGGCATTAAAGTTGATGTAGAGACACTTAAGAAACAAAGCAAGGCGCTTCATATCGAAGTGGAAAAGCTAGAAAAGGAAATTCACAAACTCGCCGGGAAAGAATTTACCATTTCCTCGCCGAAACAATTAGGAGAAGTGCTCTATGACACATTAGGGCTAGGCACGAAAATCAAAAAGACTTCTACGGGAGCGAGATCCACCAATGCGTCACAGCTTGAAACTATCAAAGATGACCATCCAATTGTGCCGATGATATTGGAATATAGAGAGCTTACGAAACTTCTTTCAACATACATCGACCCACTGCCAACATACGTACAAAAAGATGGGCGTGTGCATGGGCGATTTGTGCAGACAGGCTCTGGGACGGGGAGATTCAGTTCTGAAGATCCTAATTTGCAAAACATTCCGATAAAAAGTGGAAGAGGGAAAGAAATCAGGAAAGCGTTCATTGCCGAAAAGGGTAATGTACTTTTGTCATGCGATTACGCGCAGGTGGATCTGCGTGCAGCTGCGATCCTTTCAAAGGATCCGCACTTGGTAGAAATTTTTGAAAAGGGGATTGATGTACACACTGGCACTGCAGCGCGGATTTTCGGAGTAAAAGAAACTGACGTGACATCTGAGATGCGAAGAAAAGCAAAGACGATAAACTTCGGTATTTTATACGGCATGGGTATTTCAGCGCTTAAAGACGGTATGAAAGTTGACCGTAAAGAAGCGCAGGAGTTTTATGATCAGTACAGAAAAACATTCTCTGTGCTTATGGGATACATGGAGCAGGTGAAATTGGACGCGTGGAAAAATGGCTACACAGAAACGCTTCTTGGACGAAAGCGCCGAGTTCCATTACTAAAAAGTCCGCTTCCATTTTTGAGAGCACAAGGGGAACGTATTGCGATCAATGCTCCGATGCAGGGGACGTCAGCTGATATTTTGAAACTTGCGATTTTGGATGTTGATGAATATTTGGAGAAGAATCATTTGAAAGATAAAGTAAAACTTGTGCTACAAATTCATGACGAACTTATTTATGAGATTGATGAAAAGATCGCGGAACAAGAAGCGATAAAAATTACAAGCATTATGAAAGACGTACTTGCGAAAAGAAAGCTAACCACGCTCCCGCTTGAAGTGGCGAGTGCTATAGGAAAAGATTTATACAGCATATGATATACGCAGTAGTTGGCACAGAAGTAGAGAAAAGAAAAGCGGCATTTGAGAATATTTTAGGACATAAAAATCCCAGTTTTTATGTACGTAAAGAAACGCTCTTTCAGGTTCCGGCACTTATTGACGCAGAAGATTTATTTGGAGAGCAAGTGATAGTAATGCTTGAACAAGTAGGAACTGGAGCAGAAGGGAGAGAATACATCAAGAAAATAATTGCCGAGATGAAGGCCTCAAGAAATATGTTTATCTTTGATGAGCCATTTGTGGATGCTTCTTTTATTAAGACATTTGAAAAGCATGCTGAAGCGGTATTTGATGCCAGAGAGTCAAAAGAGAAGAAAGGATTTCCTACAGCTTTTCTAAATGCTTTTGAAAAAAAAGACAAAAAAACTGCCTGGATAGAATGGATGAAATTGCGAAATGAAGAAGCCGAACTTACTCACGGAGCGCTTTGGTGGAAAATGAAAACAATGTGGCAAGGGTCACAAGGAGGAAGATCATCAGTGTATTCAAAGGAAGAACTTTCTCGCATTGGGTACGCGCTTATATCTGCAAGTCATAAAGCTCATGCTGGAGCTGCAGACCTTAAGGGTGAGATGGAAAAGATAGTGCTTTCCCTGTAATTACGTTCGAAGAGTTTTCAATTATTTCTCTTTGTCATTTATACTATTCCTATGGAATCTACTTTTCTTACGCGTAGGCATATAAAGGAATCTCATTCCGCCAAAGCTTCAGGTGAGCGACCAGTTTATAAAGAATTACTAAAAGAAATAGATCAGGGAAAGTTTAACGGAGTGCTGACTTGGGCACCAGATAGATTAAGTAGAAATGCAGGCGACCTCGGGTCGCTTGTTGATTTAATGGATCAAAGGAAATTAATCCACATACAGACGTATGGTCAAACATTTAGTAATTCGCCTAACGAAAAGTTCCTACTGATGATTCTTTGCTCTCAAGCAAAGTTAGAGAACGATAACAAAAGTATAAATGTTAAGAGAGGTTTAAGAGCAAGAGTAGAAATGGGATTATGGCCATGCCGTCCTCCTACTGGATATACTAAGTTTAAGAGAATAGACCAGAAATGTGAATCTGTAATTGATAAAGATAGAGCACCAATTATTAAGGAGATGTTTGAAAAAGTCGGTTATGATGGTTGGTCTGGTAGAAAAGTGTGGGGATGGCTTAAGGATGATAAAGATTTTAAGACTGAGAATAATATACATTTAAGTATAGGTAATTTTTATCGACTACTGCAAAATCACTTCTACTACGGAAGATTTGAATTTCCTAAAAACTCAGGAAATTGGTACAACGGATCGCATACACCAATAATTACGAAAGAACTTTATGACCTAGTTCAGGAGAAGATAAAAAACCAAACACTTCAACCAAAATCAGAACAAAAAGAATTCGCTTTTACCAAGATAATGACTTGTGGACTATGCGGATCAGGTATCACGGCAGATGAAAAGTTTAAATACCAACAGAATGGAAATGTTCATCGTTATGTCTACTATAAATGTACAAGAGTGAGAGATCAGAATTGTACTTGTGGTTTCATTAACGAAGAAGACTTAGTAGAACAGTTAAAAGATCTCATTGACGATATAGATATTCAAGTAGTTCCAATGAGAGAAAAGATTGCAAATGAGGTAAGACGATTTAAACTATTTCAACAAACTTTGCTTGGGACTAAAGCACAGATAACAGTAAAGGATATTGATATACGAAACTATGCTAAGTTTATTTTGTTAGAGGGAGAAATGGAGGAAAAGAGAGAATTTTTTAAATGTCTCAATTCTAAAATATTGTTATCGAATAAGAAGATTTCGTTAGTAAATTAAACATAGTTTTCATGGTAAAATACGTCATAATCAATCTTAATGGAAGCTTTAATTTTAACTTATAAATATTGGATTATATTGCCTTTGGCTATTGTAGAAGGTCCAATTATAACGATAGTAGCTTCATTTCTCGCTAGTATTGGTTTATTAAATGTATTTTTCGTTTATCCATTAGTTCTTTTAGGGGATATTATCGGTGACATTATTCATTATTTTGTTGGTAGGATTGGTGGTAATAGAATAATAAAAAAATATGGTCATTATTTTAAAGTAACAGAAGATAATATCCACGAAGTTAAAGCGAAGTATTTTAATAATAAAAATTCACTTTGGAAAATTATTACTCTAAGTAAGATTACACATGCTCCATCATCTCTAATTATGTTGGTTTCAGGTATTGTGAAAATTGATTTTAAGCAGTTTTTACTAATCACAACTGTTAATAATATTTTTAAAGTACTCGCATTCGTACTCATTGGGTTCTTCTTCGGTAAGTCATACTTAGTGATTGAAAATTATATTAGTAATTCTTGGGTAATTTTTCTACCAATATTTGGAATCATTGTTTACTTTTTATATTCAAAAAATAAGTGATGAAAAAGATATCTTGTATAATTCCAACCTACAATGAGGAGGATCAGATAGAAACAATCCTCCGAACTTTAAATCCATTATTGGGTAGTACTTTGGACGAAATAATTGTAATCGATGATTTTTCTTCTGACAAAACAAGAGAGATTGTTAAGAAAAACAGCAGTGTTCTTCTAATAGAACACATGAGCAATGAAGGTAAAAGTAAAACTATAGCTGATGGAATTAGTAGTGCCAATAATGACATCATTTTAATGATTGATGGTGACTTAATTGGATTAAATGAAACTAATATTTTTAATCTAGTTAACCCAGTACTTACCAACTTAGCTGATATTTCTATAAGTTATAGAGGAAACACACCTAAATGGTGGATCGACCTTTTTGAAATTGAAACTTTTAGTGGGGAAAGATGTTTCCATAAAAAATTACTTCTAGATAATTTACAAGAAGTAAAATCTTTACCAGGATATGGGTTAGAGGTTTATATTAACGAAAAGTTGGTTAGAGATAAGCTTAGAATTAAATCTGTTCCGATGAGTAATGTAACTATAAAGTTTAAGTGGCATAAACATGGCGTAATTATTGGCATTTGGAAAGAGTTGCTAATGTGGAAGAATATTTTTACTACAGTAAACCCTTATAAATTAATAATGCAAATTATGGAAATGAAAAAACTTACAGTAGATTAAAGTTTATATTTTTGAAGTATGGGTTTATAGATATATAAAGAAATCTTTGAGAGAGTCAACCATAGTAACCTTCTCGCAAGACTTAAATGCTTTATATTAATAAGCATAAACTCAACCTCGGGTGTGGCCCCTCTATTTAGTTTAAAACTCGGTGCGCCGGAACTCATATTAAGAAATAAGTTATTGTCATGTGCGTATTTAATACTGTATATCAAACACCTCCTGTATAAAGCATTATCAGTAGGCATATCAGTTTCGTACCCCACAATCGGAGCCGTAACAGTCTTACTATCTCCTATTAAGCCAATTACTGCAACAAACTTGTCTCGTTCTACATCTAATAGCAATCTTAGGTGTAGTAAATTTTCTTTACATAGTTTTTGCATATAAAGCGCAGTGTATTGAATATTTTCTTCAGTATATTTTTGTAAATATAATTTATTGTAAAGAATCTGTGCTGCCTTAAAATGTTCACAATTATCAATATCAGGAGCTACGAAGATGTATTTTTCAGATTTTAAGAGCGCGAGATCTCTGACGATGTCCCTTTTTTTAAAATCAAAGTTTGGGAACAAATAGACCTGCCTAGTAACAACTTGCACCCAACCATTTCTTAGTAGGACAGTAAGAATTTCATTATTTTGATTCTTGTTTATGGATCTAATTGCCAATACATGATTAGGATATCTTTTTACTGCCATTTTAGTTAATAAATCAATATCTATACTTTTCCAGTAATCACTGAAAAAGTTTGTTGATAGCATATAATTATTCAATATTTGTATTTTATCTATTTTAAAAAATGAAAGGAAAGACGAGAATAAATTTATTACCATTCGCATAAGAAAAATGAGTACAAAATTTTTTATCTTGTGAAGTTCTACTTTAGAGTAGTTTATGATCATCCCATTAGGGGAAACAACGTAGCAATTGTTTTCAAATACCTCATCTGTAACTGTTGAGAGTATTAGTTTATTATCAAGTTCATAATATTCAATTTTAGTTTTTATATTATTAAAAAGATGTTCAATTTTATTTGAACTAAGTATTGAATGTAATTTGTATGAAAAGTCTTTTTCTAAGTTATCCATTGTATTCTATATCATGAGTGGTTGCCGCGGCAAAAGAAGTTTTATAACGTATTGTTATGTACATCATTTCTAAAAAAGATAAAATCTGCGCCCTAACAGGAAGTTCACCGACAACATCCCTTGCTTTTTTATAGTCATGAATCAACTCAGGCAATCTTCCTTCAAGGAGATATTTAAACCAAAACATTAGATATATACTTTTACTTATTCTACAACTTTCAAACGGTTTTGTATCATCTGATGAAAAAGTATTATCTTTAAAGTAAATTGATTTTGATAACAAATGCAATCCACTAGTCGCTCTGGGATTACACTCAAGTACATAGAGGTCTTTTCCATCATCAATAAAATCAAAAGCAATCTGACCATTATATTTTGTATCTTTAGCAAACTGCTCTATAAAATTATTACATTTTTCATTTTTTGTTAATTCAAAATATGTCGAAGCTGCATTATTTACTAAATATTTAGGCTTATAAACCACATGGTTAACGACTTTCCCTTTTTGGATTATTGCGTAATTACATAAATATGTTCCCTCTATAAATTTTTGTTGCACCCAAGGATACTTTTCTGATATTTCCAAGTCTTTTATATTTTTTTCTGTAACTTCTCTTATTACATTTGTGCCGAACCTAGAAAAAACAGGCTTAAGAAGAGTGTCTTTATCTTTAATTTTAATTTGTTTGATATTTTCTATTAACCTCATTTCTGGTACTTTAACAAAATTATTCATAAATTGTTTAAACATAAATTTGTTATGAAGTTCAACCAGTAGATGATTCTCAGGAATAAAAATCTTTTCCTGTAACGGTGTATCCTGAACGACTGAGCTTAAGTAAAAAACGTCTTCACAGGTAGGTATAACAAAATCACTGTTCTCTATAATCCTAATGATCTCTCTTTTATAGTTTTTGAAATCTAGTTTTGGTGAAGGTATTTTTATAAATTGTACATCTGCACAATATTTTGCCATTGGAAAATATAGAGAATCAACTACAGTTACCTCATGTCCAGATTTCTGCATGATTTTAACCCATTCTATGGTTACTGGGGCCCGGGGACATGTAATAATAATTTTCATACTTAGTAAAGTAGTTTTTTAACCCAGCTACCTCTATTTAAAATGCTATTATGTGTTCCTATTAAGTTTTTATGTGAGTGAGAGTTGAGATATTTTGTAAAAATAAAAGGAACCGTAGTATCAAATAAGAAACCATACGACCTCTGGATTCGCACTTTAATATGTGTCTTGTATGGCAACTTAACAAGTATTCTTTTAAACCAATCAAAATTAACTTGGTGAGGTGAAGCTATGGTAATAATACTATCTATTTTCCTATAAAGATCTTCTCGTAAAGAGTAAGAGATAATCCCACCGAAAGAGTGCCCGAGCAAGATAAATTGCCCATCTTCTTTTTCAAGAAAAGAGTTTATTTCATGAATTAAAGCAAGCTGTTTATTGGTATGATGTAGTGAGTAAAACATTGGAAAATAGTGAACCTCTATACCCATTGATCTCAGCGCTTTTAAAATAAAATAATTTCTGAGTCTGAAATTATGAATACCTTGGATAAAGATTACTTTTTTCATGGTGATTACTAAAAATCCACAAAAGACTTTGTTGGTGTGTATTTTAGCATTTTTTGAGCCTTGTTTATAGATATAACATGATTAGAAGTTAATTGATGAACTATATACCTAGTTATCAAAGGCGCCTTTTTAATACGGAGAAAGCTAAAAAGAGACTCTATCACATAGCCAACTAGAATAGCGACTTTTGTGGGAATGTAAAGATTTTTTGACTCAATATTAAATTTCTTTTTAATGTGTGTAATGACAGTGTTTATTTTCAACCCTCCTTCATCTGTGATATTAAAAATTTCTTTTTGGAACTTTTCCTTACTCTCAATACTATCTTTAATTGCAGCACATAAATTTTCAATATGGGTTATGGAGATGAGGTTGGAACCATCACCTAAAACAAGAAACCTATCAAATTTATGGGATTTTAGTAGTCTTGGCATGATCTTTTTATCCTTCTCACCATAGATAACATGAGGCCTTAATATTATTTTTTGTGAATTAGTATTATGGTTTAAAACAATTTGTTCCGCTTCGTATTTTGAGCGACTATACCCATTTAAAAAATTACCACAAGGAGAAGTTTCACTAATTAAACTGCTGTGATCTTTTGTGTCGTAGACACTGCATGAGCTTATGTAGATGAATTTTTGTAAATCAGGGAAGCTCTCCAACGCATTTTTAGTACCCTCACAGTTGTTTTCATAACACTCTTGGTAAGAAGCCCAATCATCAACAGTTCCTGCACAGTGAACTAGAACGTCAATCCTGGCTGGAGATTGTAACGGACTTTTAGATATGTTCCAATACGTAAAATTGCTATCATTTTTTCTTCGTGAAAAGCCAATGACATCATAATCGTGACTCTTTAGATAAACATAAAGTGATGACCCGACAAAACCATTTACTCCGGTTATTCCTATTTTTAACATAAGTGGTTATTGATGATGTGGCTCTTTATTTTACTCTTATCTATTTTCTGTGTTCTGCCACTAAGTGGCATTTCCATTACGATAATTTGGTCAGGAAGGGCAGTCTTGTCTATTGAATGTTCTCCTTTATTTAATTCATTATATATTCTTTTTTTAAATACCTCGTCACTCTCCTGTAAGGTGTTCTCTTTTTCAACAGCCAAGTATATCTTCTCATCTTCCAGTTCATTATTATATATTCCAACCATGGCACAACTTTTAATACCTTGTATATTACTGATCGTAGATTCAAAAATTGAAGGATATATATTGTGATTTTTACGAATAATCATGTCTTTTTTTCTTCCCAACAATATCAACTTGCCACCTTCAATTACCCCAAGGTCTCCCGTATGGTGCTCTTTTACATCATCAAGACCAAGATATCTCTTAAAAAGACTCTCTCCAGACACACAGATTTCATTGTCTATAATTTTTACATTAACGCCCCTCGCCATCGTTCCCAGTAAGTCGCCATTTAATTTTGAACTTATTTTGTCCTGTAACTCTACATAAGCAATTGGTAGTATTTCTGTAGCTCCATAGATACATATAACTTTAGTATTTTTAGCTATGACAGTATTCAATTTAGACAAGAACCCTTTTAAAACAGGCGCTGAACCAAGAATAATTGTTTCTAAGGTGCTTGGAAGGCATATATTATATTTAGTACAAAATTCTATTATTTTAATATATTCAGCAGGGATTCCAAAAGTTTTATTTATTTTGTATTTAAGTATGTCTTTGTAAAACTTACCTGTATCAAAATCAAGATTACTTGGCAATATTACTCGTGCTCCAGATAGTATGGAAGCTAATAAGAAATGAAGTTGTGAAGAGTAGAAAATATCAGTAGGTTGTATTTTAAGAATCTCTTCAATTTTCTTAAGTATCTCGAATAATGAGCCGTAGGTGTGAACCACCCCTTTTGGGGCACCAGTTGTCCCAGATGTAAAAATAATTACAGAATCTTTCTCGTCGCCTATGTGTATTTCATTAAAATTAGATTTTTTAGGTTCATTTTTTTTGATTAGTAATTTATTAAGTACTTTCAGTGTATTTATATCAGGAATACTGATATTAAAAATCTCAGCAATGGAGTTAATGCAGGGGATTTTAATTATAGTATTAAGAACTGGGTCGATTAAAACATGTCCTGGTTTTGCAAAGTTAACTCTACTAATAAAATTATCTTTTCCCATTGCAGGGTCCGCCAGGACCAAGATGCCACCCGCTCTAATAACTGCAAATATGTATACGATACTCTCAATACTTGGTTTTGCCAGAAATAAAACCCTATCTTCTTTTTTGAGGCCACGCTCCACTAATCCAATTGCAACTGAATCGATCTTAAGTAAAAAATCTGTAAATCCTATTTTCCTACCGTTGGTAGTTTCTATAATAGGTGCATCTTTTAAAAACTCTTTTAATGAAAAAAGTTTCTGTAAAATCACATTCGAATATAGATCATTCGGTGATTTCATTGTTTATTACCTTCAAAATATCACCTAAAGTCTTATATTTCCGGAACAGCTCTTTGTTTTGAGGTTCAATCTTATGCTCATTTTTTATAACTGCTAAAAGTTCTCCCAAATCTATTGAGTCCTTTATATATAGTGAAAGATCAGAAGACTCATTTAAGTCTTCTCCTGTCTCAAAAATGTAATTGACTGTTTTTACCAGCTCAGCTAGTGTTAGTTTAGTTTGCATTTTTATTTTTATAAAACGACTCACGCTCTTCTTTATACCTAGGGTGAAAAGTGCCCATTGCCTTATCCCAAAATGGGAAATAAATACCATAGTTCATGTGAGCATATTTGTGGTGCATATTGTGATGTATTGAATTTATAAAAAACTTATCCAATACTTTATTCATGCTAGGAGTTGAAAACTCGTACCCTAAATGGCCGATAATATTTGCAAAAACATTGATGAGAAATACAGCCATTACAGCAAATATGTGAATGGGAATAATAAAACAAACTATAACAAAATAAAAACCAAGTAAACTAGCCTCAATAGGGCTAAAGGCAAAGATTGAAAAAGGGGTAGGGTTTATCGTTTTGTGGTGGACAGAGTGCGCATAGGTATATACAACATCGCTAGAATGCATGAATTTATGAATCCAATAGTAGTATGTGTCCCACAGGATGGTGAATAGAATTATTGTAAAGATAAAATATAAAACGCCATACTGGTTAAAATTAAAATAAATCTCTGTGTACCCTTTATTTGTTAACGTGAACAAAAGATAGGCAGAAAAAGTCCAAATAATAATGGTTGTCGTAGACCACGTTATATTCCACAAAAGACTTCCGTTCGTAGGTTCATTTTTCTGTATTTTGAAACCCACTAAATGGTTTTTTTTGAATTTATATATATAAAAGTAAAGAAGCGGAATTATGAGGAAATATACCGAGACAAAACAAAATACAAATAAGTAAAAGTAGTTTATGTGCTCTATCTCCAATAGGTTGCTCAAGTCAGTAAGTGATACCATTACTAAATGGTATCATAATTATGTTGTTTTTACAGAGATAGAAAATACATAATTATTCTCTATAAAAAGACCACATAACCACTTTTTTTGATCTCTTTGTACCCATACTTTGTTTTTTTTAAAAGCTACTATCCGGTATTTTATCGCGTCACTAATTATCTCATCTGATTTTTGGACTGACTCCTTCAAAGACCATATTATGGTTTCTAGGTTTTTTATTTTTAGCGGCAGCTTGTTCAAGAGAGAAATCTCAGTTTGACTGCCACAATAAGAAAGAAGTTCATTTTTTCTAGGTTGTAAATATTCTACATCCGCACCTATACGATAATTATTGCAAACGGCCACAAAAACAATATCCTTAGAATCGGAAATGGAACAAAATAAATTTTCATTGTTGGAGATATAAGGCTTATTGTTTTTCTTTTTTAGAATGATATTCACTCCAAAAGCCTCCATTGTTAACTTCTTAAGAAGGGAATATTTATCCGAATCGTTCTTGTTGGCTATTTCGTAAAAAATAGCTTTTTTCTCTAAAATAATCTTTCGCATAACTTGCTATAAAATTGAGTATACTAGATGTTAATCATATGAAATCTAAAATAGCAGCACTAGCTTATTCTTCTCCAGAAAGACGAGTTTTCAATAGTGAGATTGAAAAAGACCTACAACTGAAAAACCCACACTTACATATTCCAGAAAATCTTATAGAGATAACTACAGGTATTCAATCTAGAATGTTTTCTGCCGAAGATGAATACAACTCAACTTTGGCAGCTAAAGCTGGGTTGGTTTTGTTTGACCAATATAATATTAGTCCCAAAGATATTGATTTACTCATTTTTGCTTCAGCAGGACAAGATCTTATCGAGCCAGCCACGTCACATATAGTTCAGGATATCCTTAAAACAAACTGTAGAGTGTTTGATATAAAAAATGCCTGCAACGGGTTTATTGATGCCTTGGTTATTGCTGACTCTTGTATTAAGTCAGGCTTACATAAGAGTATACTTATTGTAACTGGTGAGGCGTCTTCTAAATCTATTAAGTGGAATTTAAAGGATAGGACCGACTTAAAAAATAGCTTTCCGGGTTACACATTAGGAGATATGGGCACTGCTGTGTTGGTGCAACCATCAAATGATGACTCCGGTCTTGTTCTTAGTGACTGTTTGAACGATAGTAGTAAATGGGGGATAGGAACTTTGCCGGCAGGAGGATCAAGGCATCCACGAGGTGATGAGTATACATATTTTCAAGGAGATGGGGCGGGGCTTAAAAACTCTTTTGAAAAAATAGCTCCTTCATTTTTCAGTAACTTTTTAAGTAAAAATAGAATAAATAAAGACGCTATTGATTATATTTGTATACATCAAGTATCAGATTATTATTTAAAGGAGATGGTTGCTTTGTTGCAAATTGATGATAGAAAGACTATCCACACAGCAAAAGATTTTGGCAATGTAGCAGCAGCAACAATACCTCTCCAGCTTGCATTATTAAATGGAGATAAGAAGCTGAAGAAGGGCGACAAGATCTTACTTGTTGGGTTAGCGGGTGGTGTTAGTATAGAGCTCGTATATTTTATTTGGTAAACAACTCCAGAATTTTTTGTCTATTGGGTTTCAGTGTGTGAGTATAAGGGAAATCATTGTTATTAAATAAAGTAATTTTATCTATTTTGATGTTATTTGGTAGTTTTGAGTGGAGATGATCTAAGTCTACTGTAATAGCTTTCTCAGATTTTATTGCACAGTAAATAACTGGAATATCATCTATTGTTTCGTGAACAATACACACTTCCTCAATATTTGTGGCACTAGAAATAATATATTCCAAATCTTCTGCAAAAATCTTGTCCCCAGTAGGCCACACAATTAAGTTTTTAGACCTACCCTTCAATAACAGGTTATTATTTTCATCAAAATCAACAACATCCCCCGTATTAAGTTCTTTTTCAGAGTGGTCTGGAAAGTACCCTAAAAACAAACTATCACCAGATACTATTAATTCCCCAGCTCTATTTTTTGAATATTGCAAACCTTTTACAATCTTCCCAACATTACCTTCTTTTCTTTTTTGGTCTACAGATAAAGCAATAACGGGTGAAGTTTCTGTAAGACCATAGCCAATACATATTTTATACCCAAGCCCTCTGAAAAAGTCGTCCGTACTCTTACTAAGAAGAGCCCCACCGACTATGAAGTTTTCTAAAGACGCTCCTAGTTTTTTTCTTATAAATATAAAAAGAAACCTTCTAAAGAAACGTGGCATATGGGATGAAAGCACTATCAAAGTTCCCACAATAGTTCTAATATTTTTATTATAAACTTGTCTAAGAATTGACGATTTTATTAGATTTAAAACCTTAGGAACAACAATTATCGTTTTTACCTGATATTTTTTTGTAGCTTCTACTATTTTATATGAATCTGGTTTTTCTAAAAAGACTACATGTGATCCGATAATGAGAGGAATTATCAAACCTGCTGTTTGTTGGTATGCATGAGACATTGGCAAAATGCTAAGAGATGTGTCTTCTTTCTTGTGATGATATATATCTAGAATCTGGTATGCGTTTGTGAGAATATTTTTTTGACTTAACATAACACCCTTTGGCATGCCCCAGGTGCCAGATGTAAAAAGTATCTCAGAGACTTTGTCAGGGTTATTATCGTTTACTGGTATTTCTGTGGCCACACCTTCTCGTAGTAGCAAACCTTCTGGACTTATACTATTTGACTTAAATGAGTTGGAAATTACAATTTTAGGTTTAATATTTTCAATTACATTATTTAAAAACATTTCACTTACCCGAGTGTCAACGGGAACAATTACTCCACCTCTTAAAATTACGGCAAAGTATACACATACCCACTCTATGTTTGGTACATCAAATAAGACAACTTTGTCATCTCTATTTACTTCGTTTAGTTTAGAGATATAAGTATATATCTGCTTGTATAAGTCATCATAAGTAACCTGGGCTCCACTCTCAAAGCTAGTAAAAGCGACAGCTTTGTTGCCCTGAAAGTTGGCTACTAACTGCTTAAAAGACGTCATTTAAAGTAAATTATAGCATCATTCCCATACTAATTTAATAAAGTTAAAATAAAAGGGTGTTATTATTATATTTATAATGTTTAAAAATAAGCATATTTTTAAAGTGAAGTACTTGGTATTTATCATACTTTTTGGAGCCTTATCTTTTTACCTTTCGGTTAGTCCAACTAACAATGCTGACTGGTCACTTGATCAACAAAGGTTGCCGTCTGCAAAGATTAATAATGATTTAGTCACAATAGAAAGCGTTCGCAATTTTACTTACAGAAGTACAACTGATTACACACCCGCTTATTACGATAAGACGTATGATTTAAGTAAGCTTAAAAGTGTTGATTACATAGTAGAACCATTCGGTGATTTTAGCGGTGCTGCACATACATTTCTTTCATTTGGATTTGAGGGAGATGAATATGTAGCTATTTCTGTAGAAATTCGTAAAAAGAAAGGGCAGTCTTTTTCTCCATTAAAAGGACTGTTGAAACAATATGAGTTGGTGTATGTCGTTGCTGATGAAAAAGATGTCATTAAACTTCGAACAAACTTTAGAAAAGATGATGTCTACGTATATCCGACAAAAATAGATCAAGCGCACGCTAAGGAGTTATTTTTAAGTATGATAGAAAGGGTCAATAAACTTTACAATGAACCTGAGTTTTATAACACCATTACGAATACCTGCACCACAAATATAGTGAGACATGTAAATGAAATATCAGAAGTGAAAGTACCTTTTAGTTATAAAGTGCTTATGCCCGGGTACTCTGACAAATTAGCTTATGATTTAGGGCTTTTAGATACCCCGCTTCCGTACGATAAGATACGAGAAAGATATCAGATTAATGATAAAGCAATGAAGTACGCTGACGAAAAAGATTTCTCTACTAAAATTAGAGAATAGGCGTTTTCGTTTGTCATCTGAAGACTAGTAGAAAGAGCGTTATGACGACGCTTCTCGTGCTAGCACGTTTGGGTGCCCCCAGCAGGGATTGAACCTGCGACCGTCTGCTTAAAAGGCAGCTGCTCTACCGACTGAGCTATAGGGGCATTGGTTGTCCTATCCTATCAGAAAACTAAAGCTTTTTCCAGCGAATTATTTTTTTGTGCTTGTTCCGTATAGCTGCAACTCCCCATTACCATTTGGTCCGACAAACGGTTTAGATTTATCGTCCCGAAGTGGTCCGCCAGTGAGATACCAGAGAAGCCATACTACCCAGAAGCCTGCAAAGATTTTTAGAAAGAGTGCCATATGAATAAAAGTATAACACTTCTATTTTTGACAAATAGTACAAAAGTGTGCCGATCTTCCTCCAATTGTCTTCTTTGTAATTACTCCTTTACATCCTTTTGTAAGACAAGGTTTTCCTGTTCGCAAATATACAAGATGATTTTCATGGAACGCGCCGCGCGATCCTTCTATATTTCTGTAATCACTTGTACTGTCTCCGCCAAAATCAATTCCTTTGTTAAGCACTACTTTCATCGCGGTAAACAAATGTCTCATTTCTGGTGTGGTAATACTTTTTACTCTGCGAGTTGGGAGAATGTGTGCACGATTGAGCATTTCATCAGAGTAAATATTTCCAATACCTGCGATGATAGTTTGGTCCATGAGTACAGTTTTTATTTCACGAGTAGGGGATTTCAGTAAACGTTCCTTGAAGTTATTTAGCGTAAATGTCTCTTCAAGTGGTTCAGGTCCTAAATGTTTCAGTCTCTCTGTGTGGAGTGTGTCAGTTTTTTCGACTACTACAGTTCCAAATTTTCTTGAGTCACAAAATGCTAATTGTCGCCCATTAGAAAAAGAGAAGATGACATGAATGTGACGATTATACGGATCAGAAAGTGGTGTATCTTTTTCCACAGGAAGCCATTGCCATTCTTTACCATTTGATTTCGGGTTGGGTTTATACTTCTCGAACATCAAATGTCCGGTCATTTTCATGTGAATGATAATGGTGAATCCATTTTCTAAATCGATAAGAATATGTTTTGCACGACGGTGAACACGCAGTACTTTTTGGTTGAGGGTGTGTTTTTTAAAATACGGAAAATAACTGCGATCCTTAATTGTGTTTTTAGAAAGTGTGGCTGTGCTCCACATATCAGTCCAAATATCTTTGATGATGAGATTTGGAAGAACCTTCTGTAATCCAGTTACAGTAGTGTGTACTTCCGGCAGTTCAGGCATAGATATACACTAGCTCTTCTTGATAAGTTTCTCAAGCTCTTCACGAGCTACTTCCGCGTCATCCCACGGAATTTTTGTACCATGTGGACCCATGATATATGGGTCAGTTCCTTTACCGGAAATGAGAACTACATCTCCAGGTTTTGCTTTTGTGATTGCAGTCTTGATCGCTTCTCTTCTATCAAGAATGATGGTTGGAGTATGCGTAGTCATGCCACTTGCCACTTCCTGTATTATTTTTTCTGGATCTTCATCATATGGATCTTCATTGGTTAAAATGATTTCATCACAGTACGTATCTGCAATTTTCCCCATGACAGGGCGTTTCCAGGTGTCTCTTCCACCACCCGTATTTCCTAACACACAGACTTTTTTCCTGCCGACAAATGTTTCATAGAGTTTGCGCAAGCTTTCATCGGTATGGGCGTAGTCTACGATCACATCGAACAATTGTCCCATTTGTACGCGTTCCACACGGCCACGGATTTTGGTGAGGCTTTCTACTCCGCGTTGAATTGTTTCCAAATCAACCCCTTGCGATTCTGCAAATTTTATCGCCGCGAGCGCGTTTTCGATATTGAATTCTCCAGGTAGAGGAATATTGATCGGTGTATCTTTATATGAAATCAAACTATGGGTATGGGTTGCTTCAAGAATATTTGCGTCGGATAATTGATAGGGGATTTTTTCTGTAGTATCGTACACCATAAAATGCGAAGCAAATTTATTGCCGACATTTGCAATTACTCTTCTATGTTTTTTGCTGCTTTTCGCCACAGCAATTGCGAGGCGAAGTTTTGCATTTAGGTAATTTTCAAAAGATCCATGGGACTCGATATGTTCAGGAGAGAGGTTGGTAAAAATAAGTGTATCAAGAGCGATTCCTTTATGGCGATAAAATCTCGCACCTTCGGAAGTCATTTCTATGATTGCATAATCGCACTTTGCATCAGCGGCGCTACGCAGAAATTTCTGTGTGAAGAATCTTCCCGGCATAGTCATCTTATATTTGTTTGGTGTGTCTTTCTCTCCGACCTTAAATCTGATTGTCGAGAGTATTGCAGTTTTCTTTCCGGCCGCTTCTAATATCGCGTTTACAAACTCAACCGTACTAGATTTGCCTTTAGTCCCCGTGATTGCTACTACATGCAATTGTCGTGAAGGAAAGCGGTAAAGTATCGCGCCCGTGAAAGCGAGGAGATAGTGATATGCAGGCTGAAAAAATCGATAGACTTTTTTCGGTATTAATTTCTCCACAGCACGAAGTACTTTCTCCATATTATTTTACAAATTATTTTAATAGCGATAATGCTTCAGTAATTAATTTACTTGTATTTTTCTCAAGCGGATTTAGCTTACTAAGTACTGACTGTACTTCTTTAGGGGAATAGCCAAGCGCTTCAAGGGCAAGGCGAACTTCAAACGTTGATTCATTTACTGCCATGTCTTGCAGATGTGCAAGTTTGCCCTTGAGTTCAAGAATAGTTTTCTCCGCAGTTTTCTTTCCTATCCCTGGAGTATGGGAAAGAAGGACTACATCCGCCCGTTCGACTGCGTCTGCAATTGAACCAGGCGAATGTACAGAAAGCATAGCA